>Ga0164290_1000176_pt1 | contig 239478 bp, 205 predicted proteins | sample Micstemetagenome_FD_108782 | JGI IMG/M metagenome (GOLD analysis project Ga0164290, IMG submission 108782) | Contaminated culture microbial community from soil near Moab, Utah, USA - Microcoleus steenstrupii SON62 (Illumina Assembly) | ecosystem: Environmental > Terrestrial > Soil > Soil crust...
AGCGCGGATGAGCGCGCGATCCCGCGCCTTGTTCACCCAGGTCTTCGGAGGTGATCGCGTACTTGTACACATTGAACTCAGCTGGCCGCCGCACACGCCAAGATTCAGAATGGACTCGCGTGACTCCCCGCAGCAGCGCACCACACCAATCACCGTTGATGAACATATGTGCCTTTGGTGGCTCGGAGCTCCGGACCACCCAAACGCTCCGTCAGACAGAGCCTAGAGCGCCGCAAGGGGCGCGTCGCTGGGGCGGCGGAGGACTTGCCGCGCCTCGACCGGGCGTGCGATCTCGATGAGCAGCGTGTCGTCGTTGGGCGGGCCTTCGCGATGGTTGTCGACGGCGCGGAGCAGCAAACGCGCCCAGGAGCCATCGGGTTCGCCGGCGGAGATTTCGGGGTTGTGCCCGGCGAGCATTCGTTGCAGGCCTTCGACACCGAACATGCGGCCGCCGGCGGCGCGGGCCTCGGTCGCGCCGTCGGTGTAGCAGATGAGGACGTCGCCGGGGCCGAACTTGTGGGTTTCGGGCGCGGGCTGGAAGTCGTCGTCGCCGCACGCGCCGAGGACGAAGGAAGTGGAGTGGAGCTCGTGGACGGTGCCGTCGACGCCGCGGAGGAACGCAGGCGGGTGGCCGCCGCTGGCGTATTCGAGCTCGCCTTTCTCGGGGTCGATGCGAACGCAGAAGACGGTGGCGTAGACGGAGTGGCGAGCGAGGGTGAGGTGGACGTAGCGGTTGAGCAGTTTGAGGACGTTGCCGGGGGCGAGGTTGGGGTGTTCGGCGAAGAGGCGTTCGAGTTCGCCGTGCATGCGATTGACGGTGAGAGCGGCGGCGATGCCGTGGCCGGTCACGTCGATGAGGACCATGTTGAAGCGGTTGTGGTGGGCTGGGCCGGAGGAATGGGCGAAGAGGAAGTCGCCGCCGATCTGGCGCATGGGCTCGTATTCGTAGTGAAAGCGCACGGGGCCGGTTGAGATGGGCTGGGGAAAGAGGGCTTCGTGGATGCGCCGGGCGTCAACGAGTTCGCGGCGGATTTCGCCGTAGCGACGCCGGAGGAAGTCCATCTGATAGTGGCGGAGTCGCGTCGAGTGCTTGAAGTAGGCGATGAGCGTGCCGGGCACGGCGGCGATGGGGTCGGAGAGTGTGACGAACGCCAGCGACACACCGTCGGGCTTGCGAACGATGACGTAGAGGGCGAGATCGAGGAGCACGAGCGGCAGCATGGGCCAGAGCGCCTGTCGGGTGGTCCATGGCAGGAAGGCGCAGGCGAGAATGTGCGTGACGGTGGTGCCCCAGATGCCCATCGCGTTGGTGACGGTGTATTCGAGGCCGATGTGGATCAGTCCGTCGGCCAAGAGGAGGAGATAGGAGAGCCGGATGAGTTCGCGGTCGGCGGGGCGTGCGAACCAGGCGTAGGCGAAGGCGAGGATGTAAGTGCCGGTGGAGACGGCCGAGGCGGCGAGCGCGAGCACGGCCTCATTGATGGTGCCGTCTGTTTTGATTCGGATCGCGCCGTTTTCCGTAGCGAGGTTGCCGAGGGTGAGCACGGCGACGGCGGCGAGGGTGATGGTGAAGACGCCCAGGAGGGCGAGGATGCCAGTGAACCAGAGCACGCGTCGGCGAAGGAGCGATGAGGTCTGGGCGGCGAACTCGTGTCGAAAGTCGCTGGTGTAGATCGCGGTGTTGGATCGCTGCTTGGCCAAGGGCTGTTCTCATGCCGCCGATCGCGTCCTGCGTCGGGTGTGGGGGGCGTGCGAATGCACGGGAGCGATCAGGTGGCGGCGGACTTGCCGCGGTTGGCTCCGGGCACCCAGAGTACATCGGATTTGCCGTCGGCGTTTGCCACTCTTCCGAGAACAAAGAGCAGATCGCTGACGCGGTTGAGGTATCGGATCGCCTCGGGGTTGACGGTCTCACCTGCGTGGGCGTGCAGGGTGACGCCGAGGCGTTCGGCACGGCGGACGACGGTGCGGGCGAGGTGGAGGGCGGCGGCGAGGGGCGTGCCGCCGGGGAGGACGAAACTGGTGAGGGGTTTGAGTCGGTCGTTGTACTCGTCGATGGTGTTTTCGAGGCGCTGGGTCTGAGACGGGATCATTCGGAGAGCCGAGCCGGCGGTTTCGTCCTTGGCACGCGGCGTGGCAAGATCAGCACCGAGGTCAAACAGATCGTTCTGGATGTCGCGGAGGACGTGCGCGATGCCTTGAGAAACGGCGTCGGGCCCGGCGGCGAGAACGGCGAGGCCGAGGCAGGCGTTGGCCTCGTCGACGGTGCCGTAGCACTCGACGCGGAGGTCGTCCTTGCGGACGCGTTCGCCCGTGGCGAGGCCGGTGGTGCCGTCGTCGCCGGTGCGGGTGTAGATTTTGTTGAGTTTGACCATGGCGGGTGCTCCGATCGGGCGCGGGCGGGTGATTGTGGCGAGAAGAGCGCGGCAGGCGCCGTCGATTGTGACGGGGCACTGTACACTGCAATACAGACTGGGCATCGGTCGGTGGAAATGCGGGCTTTGTGCCGACGCGCGGAAGGCCAGCCACGGACGACGGACCAACCCACGGAGCGGGTGTGAGCACGATCGCAGGAACGGACAGTTCAAGTGGGCCGGCGGGACGCGTGGGAGAGCGCGGCAGTGCGCTGCGGGGCACGCGCGGCGTGTGGCGGCAGCGCGGGAAGACTTCGGCGGATGGATCGCTCTTGGAGCGAGTGTTGGCGGCGCGGGGGTTGGCGGCGGCGGATGTCTCGCTTTTCCTGGAGCCGACGCTCAAGCAGTTGCATGATCCGTCTGGGATTCCGGATCTGGACAAGGCCGCGGCGCGGCTGCTCGAAGCGCTGCGGGCGGATGAGCCGATCGTGATCTATGGCGATTACGACGTCGACGGCATCACGGCCACGGCGATTTTGTTTCACACATTTCGCGCGATCTCCGCGACAGCGCGGGTGAGCACGTATGTGCCGCACCGGATTGATGAGGGGTATGGGCTGAACGAATCGGCACTGCGCGAACTGGCGGCGGGCGGGGCGCGGGTGATCGTGTCGGTGGACTGCGGCGTGACGGCGGTGGGGCCGGCGCGGGCGGCGAGCGAGGCGGGCGTTGATCTGATCATCACGGACCATCACAACCCGCCGGCGCGGATGGAAGATCTGCCGGAAGCATTCGCCGTCGTGCATCCGCGCAGGCCGGATTCGATGTATCCATTTGGCGAGTTGTGTGGTGCGGGGGTGGCGTACAAACTGGCGTGGCGGCTGGCGACGCTGGCCTGCGGAAGTCAGCGGGTGTCTCCGACGCTGCGCGATCTGCTGCTGGAGCTGCTTTCGCTGACGTCGCTGGGTGTGATCGCGGATGTGGTGCCGCTGCTGGGTGAGAATCGCGTGATCGCGCGGTTTGGTTTGCCTCGGATCAAGCACTCGTCGCTGGTGGGTTTGCAGGCGCTGGTCGAGGCGTCGGGCCTGGCGGGCGAGAACGTGCAGGCGGAAGATGTCGGGTTCAAACTCGGGCCGCGGCTGAATGCGTGCGGGCGGATGGGGCACGCGCGCGAGGCGGTGGAGTTGCTGACGGTGGCGGACGGGCCGCGGGCGAAGGAGATCGCGCGGGAACTGACGAGGCAGAACAACACGCGGCGCGAGGTGGAGCAAGCGATCGCGGCACAAGCGATCGAACTGGCGGAGCAGATGGGGATGACGGGGCCGGACCGACGCGCGATCGTTCTGGCGCACGAGGATTGGCACGCGGGCGTGGTCGGCATCGTGTGCTCGCGGCTGGTGAGCAAGTTCCATCGCCCGACGCTGCTGATGCATCGCGGACCGGAGGGGTGTCACGGCTCGGGGCGATCGGTCGAAGGCTTTGCGCTCACCGATGCGCTGGGTGAGTGCGCGGAGTTTTTGAGCGGGTTCGGCGGGCACGACATGGCCGCGGGAATGCGGCTGGATTCCACGCGGCTGGAGGCATTCACCGAGGCGTTCATCGCGGCGGCGAACCGCCGACTCGGGCCGGAGGAACTCGTCGCGCGGATCGAGTACGACACGGCGGCGACGCTGGCGGAGTTTTCGCAGGACACGATCGGCACACTCGAGCGGCTGGCGCCGTTCGGACGCGACAACCCGCGCGTACAACTGCTGGTGCGGGATGTGATGCTCGCGGACAGGCCCAAGGTGCTCGGCGCGACGGGAAGACACGCGGCGCTGATGTTGAAGCAAGAGCGGCGGACGCTGCGGTGCCTGGCGTGGGATCGGGCGGCGGAGTTGAGTTCGCTGCCGACGGGCGCGGTGATGGACGCGGTGGTGGTGCCGCGGATCTCGACGTGGAACGGCACGCGGCGCGTGGAGCCGGAGTTGGTGGACTTGCGGGTGAAGTGAGCGGGTTTACACCAATCACTCTTGAACCTCGCGCGGCACGGTGGTGGCCCGAGCCTCCGGATCGGGCCGTCTGACCCGGGAACAAAGGCACAAACGGCCCGGCTCGGAGATCCGGGCCACCAAAGGCACGCCCGAGATTGACCGGCGATCCGTATTATTCTCTGGGCGGCGCGAGCTGACGCTTCATGCACACGCCCGAGAGTTCGAAATCGAACTCTCGAGTGTTCCACCCAGGCGAGCGAGAGGCCGCCGCGTCAGGCCTTGGTTTCCTGCTTTGGTTCCTGCTGCTTGAGCCACCGTTCCAGGTAGTGGATGTCGACGCCGCCCTTGCGGAAGTCGGGGTTGGCGACGAGTTGCTGGTGCAGCGGGATCGTGGTCTTGATCGGATCGACCTTGAACTCGCGCAGCGCGCGGGCCATGCGATCAAGGCACTTCTCTCGCGTTTCCGCGTGAACGATGAGTTTGCCGACCATCGAATCATAGTTGGGCGGCACGACATACCCGGGCACGACGTGTGAATCGAGTCGCACGCCGAGGCCGCCGGGGGTCTCCCACGTGTTGATCTTGCCCGCAGAGGGACGGAAGCCCATCGCCGGGTCCTCTGCGCAGATGCGGCACTCCATGGCGTGCCCGTTGATTTTGATGTCTTCCTGCTTGTAGGGAATCTTCTCGCCCGCGGCGATCTTGATTGACATCTGCACGACGTCGATGCCGGTGATCATCTCGGTGACGGGGTGCTCGACCTGAACGCGGGTGTTGACTTCGAGCATGTAGAAGTCGCCGCTGCCGTCGAGCAGGAACTCGCAGGTGGCCGCGCCGGCATACTTGACGTTCTTGATGAGTTTGGCGGCGGCCTCGGCGACCTTTTGGAGTTTGGGTCGATCAACGAGTGGCGCGGGGGCCTCCTCGATGACCTTCTGGTGGCGACGCTGGAGCGAGCAGTCACGCTCCCAGAGGTAGATCGCGTTGCCGTGCTTGTCGCCGAGCATCTGGAGTTCGACGTGCCGCGCGTTCTGGAGGTACTTCTCGATGAAGACCGCGCCGTTTCCGAAGGCGGCCTGGGCTTCCTGGCTTGCGACGCGGAGCATGGCTCGGAGCGTGGCCTCGTCGTGGCAGACCTTCATGCCGCGACCGCCGCCGCCGGCGGAGGCTTTGATGATGACAGGGAAGCCGATCTGCTTGGCGATCTTGACGGCTTCTTCTTCGTCCTCGATGGCGTCGGGCGAGCCGGGGAACACGGGCACACCCGCGGCCTTGGCGGTCTTCTTGCACTCGACCTTGTCGCCCAGCGCGCCCATCGCCTCGGGGCTCGGGCCGATGAACTCGATCTTGCAGTCGCGGCATGCCTGGGAGAAGTCGGGGCGCTCGGAGAGGAAGCCATAGCCGGGGTGGATGGCGTCGACGTCGGCGATCTCGGCGGCGGAGATGAGGCGAGCGATGTTGAGGTACGAGTCCTTGGCGGGCCCGCTGCCGATGCAGATGGCGCGGTCGGCGAGTTTGAGGTACGGTGCGTCTTTGTCGGCGGTGGAGTACACGCAGACGACTTCGACGCCGAGTTCTCGGCAGGCACGCAGGATTCGGAGGGCGATTTCGCCGCGATTGGCGATCAGTACGCGTCTAAACATGGCGTTCCAGTCAGAAAATCAGAGGTTGTATGAGCGACCAAGGCCTCAGGGACGCACGAGAAAGAGCTTCTGCCCAAACTCGACCGCTTCGCCGTTCTTGACGAGCACGCGTTCGATCTTGCCCGCCTTCTCGGCCTTGATCTCGTTGAAGACCTTCATCGCTTCGATGAGGCAGACGACGGTCGCGGGGGTGATCGTCGCGCCGACGGCGGCAAAGGGCGGGCTGTCGGGGTTGGCGGCGGAATAGAACGTGCCGACCATCGGGCTTTCGATGGCGATCAGGCCTGCGTCGCTCGCTGGGGCCGCCGCGGGCGCGGCCGGAGCGCCACCGGCGGTGGGCGTCGGCGCGGGGGCCGCCATCGCCATGGGTGCCGCGTACTGCATCGGGGCGGCGTGCATCACCGGTGCCATGGTCTTGCTGGCGCGCTTGATGGTCACCTGTTGTTTTTCGTCGTGCAGATCGAGTTCGGTCAGGTCGTTGTCGACCATGAGTTGCACGAGTTGCTTGAGGTTGTTGGCTTCAATCATGGCTGATCCTCTTCGCGGCGGGCTGCGGCGGGACAACTCGGGTCTGGTCGCGACGGCTCTCCGGACGCCGTCTTGATTGTGCCGCTCGGGCCGCGAAACACTTCACACATCCCCACGCCCGGCCCGGAGAGGTCACGCCGGTGCGTACACGAAACACAAGGCCCGGCTTGTTTGAGGCGCGGGCCGCACGCACGCTAACCCAGCGTGCTCCATTCGAGACTGCGAGGCAGCGAGCACAGATTCTCGCTGGCATTATCGGTGATGAGGTAGTCGTCCTCGATGCGCACGCCGCCGACGCCGGGGAGATAGATGCCCGGCTCGATGGTGACGATGTTTCCGGGCTGGAGGCGCGAGCCGGCGAGCATGTGCGTGAGGCGAGGATCTTCGTGGCCGTTCATTCCGAGGCCGTGGCCCAGACCGTGCCCGAAATACTCGGCGTAGCCCGCTTGCGCGATGTGTTCGCGCGCGATTTTGTCGATGTCGGAGGTGTTCTTGCCGGGCGCGAGGGCGGCGGCGGCCTTCTCGTGCGCTTCGAGTACGATCTCATAGATCTCGCGAATCTTCTTGGGCCACTTGCCGAGGACGAACGTCCGCGTCATGTCGCCGTGATAGCCCTTGTAGACCGCGCCCCAGTCGATGAGCAGCGGTTGATTGGCGGCGGTCTTGACGGATTGCGGGCGATAGTGGGGAAGGCTGCCGTTGGCGCGGGCGGCCACGATGGTCTCGAAGCCGGGCTTGCTGCTGCCTCGCGACTTCATCTCGCTCTCGAGACGCGCGGCGATTTCCATCTCGCTCTGGCCGGGTTCGATCGTCGGGAGCACGGCGGAGAGCGCGGCCTCTTGAATCTGGATCGCCTTGCGGATGAGCGATATCTCGTGCTGGTCTTTGACGGCACGCATCTTGGCGACGACGCCCGTGGTGCTGGCAATCTTCTTGGGGCCGACGCGCTTCGCGAAGCCATCGCGCTCGGCGACGGTCATGTGTTCGGCTTGCACGCCGACGCGCTCGACGTCATCGCCGAAGTCGGCGAGTTGGGCTGCAACGGCCTCGCCCATGCTGCGTTGACGCATGACGATCTGGCAGAGTCCGCTGAGGTGTTCGAGTTCTTCTTTGTAGCGGAAGTCGGAGAGGATGATCGGGTTGCCGCCGCCGGTGGCGAGCAAGAGATAGGAGTCGCCGCCGAGAAAGCCGGTCAGATAACCGACGTCGACGGGGTTGGAGATGAGGAGATGGGAGAGCGAGGCTTCGCGGGCGGCGAGGGCCAGACGGCGGAGGCGATTGCCGTAGATTTCGCCCGGTTTGGCTTCGCCGGGGCCGATGGCTTTCTTGGTCGCGGGCTTGATCGCCAGCTTGGTCGCGGCTTTGGCCGCGGGTTTGGTGGGCTTGGTGTCCGCGCGCGCCGTCGCGAGAGGAGTGCGTGCGGACGGTTTCTTGGGTGCGGCAGCGCTTGGCATGTATTCACATGATACGCGACGCGGCTGAACCAAGCCCGAAATGGCGAGTCTTTCCCTGACAGTTCTGGCCTTGTTCTCGCACGCCGCCCGAACTGCGAACGCCGCATTCGGTCACTGGTGTGAGCGCGGGTCAACGCGAGTTCGTCCGCAAATGGCGGTGCGTTGGGGGTGCGCGATCGGTCTGGCGCGAGTGTGCCGGTCTGATCGTCGTGGTCGCGCGTGGATTGCCTGAAACAGCGAGCGACGGCGTGTGCGCGGCGGGTTTGTGAGGCAGTGTGAACGTGAAGCGACTCGTTCAAGTGGAGCCGTCGCGATCGACATCAGTTCACAGAGCACCACAAAGGGAGAGACCGAGAAATGAAGACCGCATTGTTCAGCACCATCGCCTTGTTCGCGATCGTCGGCACGACCCAGGGCGCCATCGTCGGCGTCGCGGGCGATGCCCAACTCATCGCGACGCCCGCCGATGCCCGCATCAACCAGCTCACGGACAATGACTGGGTGCGTGTGTGGAACGAACGTCAGAACGTGACGCTCGAGAACGCGCTGCGTGTCGATGCAGTCGCGCCCGGCACCTACGATGGCGCGGGCGACCTGGGCGTGTTCAGCATCGCCGCGGGCACCGCCGTGAACAGCCACTACATCCACTTCGACTCGCCGGGCAGCACGCGGGCGAGCGCTCAGGGTGTCGTGACGTTTGACGCGGTGATCCTCGGCGTGATCTGCGTCGGCGACGGCAACGCGACGGCGAAGACGCTGGACAACAGCGATTTCCTCGGCGCTCCGACGCTGTACTCCAACAACGTCAACAACCGCGGGCTCGAGTTGAGCGCCAACGGCGATCGCTTCACGATCTCCAACGACGGCCTCTCGATCCGCTTCAACTTCGCGATCAGCACCCCCGGCGACTACATGCGTGTCGTCACCGCGGTGCCGACCCCCGGCTCGCTCGCGCTGATGGGCCTCGGCGGCATCATCGCCGGGCGTCGTCGTCGCGTGAAGTGATTGACCTTCGACACCCGGCGCGTAACCGCGACGGGTGTTCTTGATTCGCACACCCTGAGAGAGGAAGTCATGAAGACGAAGAACGCCAATGGATGTGGCCTCAACGCTCTTGCTCTTGGTTCGACCCTTGCCATGCTCGCGCTCGCGGGCGCAGCGCACGGCGCGATTGTGGGCGTCAGCGGCGGCGTGCAGAAAGTCGCCGCCCCGGTGCATGTGAACAGCCTGCCCGGCGCGCCCGGAACCAACGGCGTCGCGACAATCGCCCGCGTGTGGGACGAGCGTCAGGACTTCCGCCTCGGCGGCCCGCTCCGCATCGACGCGTTCGCGCCGGGTCTGTACAACCATCCCAAGTCGCTCGGCGTGTGGTCGATCGATCGCTTTGAGACGATCTCCAGCTACTTCATCCATCTTGGTGCCAATACCGCGGGCACCGTCTCCGGATCGGTCACGTTCAGCGGCGACATCGTCGGTGTCATCTGCGTCGGCGATGCGCCCGGCTCGGGCTCCTCGCTTGATGGCAGCGACTTCCTTTCAATCGCGACCTCGTATCCCGACGCTCTTGCCGCCCGCGGCGTGGAACTCTCGACCACCGGCGATCGTTTCTCGATCTCGGCCAACAGGCACACGCTGAACTTCTGGCTCGATGCCGCCGACGGCCCGGACTCGATCCGCGTTATCACGATGGTGCCCGCACCCGGCTCGCTCGCGGCGCTCGGGCTTCTTGGGCTCGGCGCGTCACGGCGTCGCCGGTGAGCGACGGACGCGAGGGCCGCGGGTCGTCGTGATCAAGGCCCAAGCCATGACGGACGTCGTCAGCAGCGGCGGCACCAGCGTCTGCGGGAAGAGCCAGCTGTTGACGTCGGTCGTGTACGGCGCATCGAGCACGTAGAACGTGCACGCGAGCGTCACGAGCGAGAGCACGCCGAGGCGCACGAGAACGGCGATCGAGGCCGTCACACCCAGCGCGGCGACGGCGATTCCGGCCGTGGTCTCGGTCTGGGCCGCCGGAAAAAGCATGGTGACGAGGAACGCGACGAGGGTGGCGAGCCACGTCCGCTTGAGCACGAGCGTCGCAACCGCGAGCAGCACGCAGAGAAAGAGCGCGAGGGCGATCGCGTTGGGCATGCTGCTCGCAGCTTGGGCGATTGCCGATACGACGTTTCGGAACGGTTCGAGCCGCGAGGTGGCGAGCGAGGCTGGACCGCCGATCACGCCGTCGATGACCTTGGCGCCAAGCGCGGAGGCCGCCAGGAATCCGCCTCCAAGCACTCCGAGCATGACGTCACGAGCGACGAGAGGGTCGTTCCATCGCCCGGACATCGCGCGTGACCACGAGACCATGAGTTGCGGGCGAGCGCGTCGCATGATCGGCTCGAGCGCGAGGTAGTAGATCCACAGAAACGCCGCCGAATACAGCGCGCCGGGGATCAGTTGATTGATGACGACCTGCTTGTCGAAGATGCTTATGAAGCGTTCAGTGCTGAAGACGCCGCCGAGCCAATGGAGAAGAAAAACAACGAAGGCGAGGCGGAATGCGGAGCGTACGTCGGCGCGTCCCTTGCGGACCTGATAGGCCGCGAGCACGAGTACACCGACGGCGCTGAGCCCAAGCAGCACCTGCATCGCGACTCCCGCCGCATCCATGTACCACGGGCGGCTCGGAAGCGAGTCCGGCGGCTTGAGGCTGTACGGCCACGTCACTTGGAAGAACACCGGCCGCCCGGTCAGGCTTGCGGCGGTGATGATGCGACGCCCGAGCGGATTGCTCCCCGCGGCGGCCTCGCTCTCGATCCAGCCGAACATCGCGTCGCTTGGAACCTCCGAGAAACTCGGCGGTGGCGATGGTGTGAAGTCCTTCATGTCAAGACCGGCGAGGGCGAACAGGCGAGACCACTCGACCGGATTGGCGCTCTCATCGCCGCGGTTGTAGCCCACGTGGCGCCAGTACTGGAGGAGCCGCCCGCTCGGTTCAAAGATGAGAATCGCGGCGTTGTCGTTTATGGTCGCGATCTCGTCAACCGAGATGACATGGTTCACGTTCATCTCGTCAGTGCGGAGCGGCGACCGGCTGCTCGCATACCAGAACCACACCGGCGAGACCGGGCCATCGCGCAGCCAGTCCTGTTGCTCCTGAGTCGAGAGATCCAAGGCGCGGAGTTCACGCTTGAGCCCGCGACGATGCCCGAATCCGCTCGCCCAGTACTCACCTTCGGTGTCGCGCCCAAGTTGATGGAGCATGTCGCGAGCCTTCGCGCGCATGACCTCGGGTGAATCGTTGAAGGGACGCAGGCCGTTGATCGTGGCATGGCCATACGAGAAAAACGACGCGACGATCAGGACAAGAAAGGAAGTCACGGCGGCGATCGCCCACTTGAGCGAGAGGCCCTGCGACGGTCCCGCGGCGGCGACGAGTTCCGGGCTCGGCAACTCACCCGCTGCCAGCGCGGCCGCGAGCGGATCACCGCCAGGAAGCGCGGCCGCCACCGAGATCGCCGAGGCGGGGCGGTCGCCCGCGTCCGGCTCCAGACAATGCAAAATGACGCGTTCGACGGCGGGGTCCAGGTCCTTGACGAACGCGCTCGGGCTCGTTGGACGCGATGAACTCAGGCGAAGATCGCGGAGTTGAGCGAACGATTCGGCTTGATACGCCTGACGACCCGTGAACAACTCGTAGAGCACCAGCCCCAACGCGTAAATGTCGGAGCGGCGACTCACATCCTGCCCGCAGAGTTGCTCGGGGGCCATGTACGCCGGCGTGCCCGCCACGATGTCGCCTTTGGCGACCAAATCCTCGGCGATGCCGGAGATGCCAAAGTCCGTCACCCGGGCGTTGCCGCGCCCGTCGATCATGATGTTCGCGGGCTTCATGTCCCGATGCACGAGACCCTTGTCGTGCGCCGCGTGCAGCCCGAAGCAGATCTGCCGCGCCAGCTCCACCGCCTTGTCGTGCGGCAGGCGACCGATTCGTCGCAGCAGCGACGCCAAGTCCTCGCCGTCGATGTATTCCATCGAAAGGAACACCCGCCCCGCGTCCTCGGCGATATCAAAGACGCGGCAGACATTCGGGTGGCTCACCTGCCGCGAGACCCGCACCTCCGCGTGAAACCGCTCCAGCCGTCCCGGGTGAGTTGCGAGCGCGTCGGGAAGGAACTTGAGCGCGACGGGTGAGCCGAGAGTGAGGTCGTCGGCTCGATACACGTCGCCCATGCCGCCGGCCCCGAGTTTGGAAACGATGCGATAGCGGCCCGAGACAAGATCGCCTGGGGAAAGCGATCGCACGCGATCCACGCGCCCGGGCGACGCCTTCGCGGATGGCAAGACGCGAGCCGTGGTCGCGGTGAGATCATCGTCAGATGGGGGTGGGCGGCTCGTCATTGCTCGCGGCGAGTTTATGAGAGTCCAACGCCGCTCGCGCGATCAACGAAAAACGCCCCGAGGATGAGGTCCTCGGGGCGTCGGGAGTGACAGACTGTCGCCCCGGCGTGTGCCGCGCCAGAGCAGTGTGTCGTCACGGTGTGTGCTTAGCGACGACGACGACCGACCACGAGGCCCGCGAGGCCGAGCAGTGCGATCGAGCCCGGGGTGGGGATGATGCTGATCGAGCCGCCAGCGAGCGAAGCGCCGGTGCCGCTGCCGAACGTCCAGTTGGCGGCGTTGTTGATCGCGGCGAGCCACTGGGCCTGTGTGCCGCTGGTGAGGGCCGCGGTGTTGAACTGGGCGAACGTCGAGAGGTTGTTGAAAAGGATCGCGGTGTTCTGCGCCTGCGACAGGCCGGGCACCACGTTGCCGCTGCCGGAGTCGACGGCGTTCTCGAACGCGCCGGTGTAGTCGATCTGGCTCAGCGCGGTTTGCGTCGCGGTGTTGAACATCGGGTTGCTGGTGTTCGTGTTGGTGAAGGCGGTGATCTGGTCACCACCCTGGCCCAGGGCGATGTCCGCGTACGAGCCGCTGGTGGTGCCCGCGATCGCGCCCGTGCGCGTCCACGTCCAGGCCGCGTTGCTCGCGCTGGTGCGGATGATCGTGCCCGCGGTGATCGTCGAGTTGACCGTGAAGCGGATGAAGTTCTCGTTGCCGTCGCCGTCGGTGGCGCTCGAGCCGCGGAAGCCCGAACCGGTCCAGCCGTTGTCGGTGAAGTAGATCACGTCGCCGGCGGTGAGGTCGACGAGGTTGACAAAGGAGAACGAGTCGGGACTGCCGTTGGTGATGTAGCCGGTGAACGCAATGTCACCGGCGGTGAGGGCGGCGGACGCGGAACCGGCGGCGGCCAGCAGGGCCAGAGCGATAGCGGTCGTCTTCATTGGAGTCTCTCTCTCATACCGCATCGTCGATGACTGTCCGCACGGACAGCTCACCAACGCGGAAAAGCGGCGGAGAAATGTACCTGCCGGCGGGCGCGTTTCCGGCTTGTTTTCAAGTGTTTGCGAGATGTGAAGAAGTCGTGCGATCGGACGAGATGTAGCGATCGTGCTGTGTTTTCAGCCATTTTGGGACTGTTCGCACCGGTCGCGTGGCGTGATCTTGGCGACGTCTTTGCGCGATCTTCAATAAATCTTTGCATGGTTACACATGCCGCGTGAGCGTGCGGGCAACCAGATCGCGAGCACGCTCGGATCGAGCGTCGGCCGATCAGTACGCGAGGCACTGGCCAATCGACTCGGCGATGCGCTTGGCGTCGGGGAGGTATTCGAGTTCGAGTTTGTAGTACGGCATGACGGTGTCGAAGCCGCAGACGCGCTGCACGGGTGCTTGCAGGTGCAGGAAGCAGTGCTCCTGAACCAAGGTCGCGATTTCGGAGGCCATGCCCGCGGTCTTGGGCGCTTCCTGAACGATCACGCAGCGTCCGGTCTTCTCGACCGACTGGGCGATCGTGTCGACATCGAGCGGATAGATCGTGCGCAGGTCGATGAGTTCGACCGAGACATCCTCGGGCAGGGTGTCGAGGGCTTCGAGGCACTGGAAGACGCTCGCGCCCCACGAAACGACCGTGAGGTCGGTGCCTTCGGTGACGACCTTGGCCTGGCCGATCGGGATGGTGTACGGCTCTTCGGGGATGTGCTCGCGGAAGGAGCGATAGACGCGCTTGGGCTCAAAGAAGATCACCGGGTCGGGGTCGCGGATGGCCGAGAGCAGCAGGCCCTTGGCGTCGTAGGGCGTGCAGGGCATGACGACCTTGAGGCCGGGCGTGTGGGCGTAGATTGCTTCGGGGGAGTCGGAGTGCAGTTCGGGGGCGTGGATGCCGCCGCCGACGGGCACTCGGACGGTGAGCGGAATGGTGATCGCGCCGCGCGAGCGGGTGCGATAGCGGGCGGCGTGGTTGACGAGCTGGTCGTACGCCGGGCCGAGGAAGCCCTCGAACTGGATCTCGGGGATCGGCCGCATGCCTGCCATCGCGAGACCGATGGCGGTGCCCATGATGCCCGACTCAGCGAGCGGCGTGTCGACGACGCGATGTTCGCCGAAGAGTTTCTGGAGGCCATCAGTGACGCGGAAGACGCCGCCGTTGAGGCCCACGTCCTCACCGAGGATGACGATGCGGTCATCCTGTTCCATTTCCTGAGCGAGGGTTTCGTTGATGGCGTCAACGAGGGTGAGGCCTTTTTCCTTCATCATGTCCGTGCGGGGCATGGGAGACTCCAAAAACGCCAAAGGTCAGATGGTCAGGTGTCCAAAGAAAGGCAGTGGCGGGAGCAGAGTTGAGTCAACTCGCTTTGCGGCGCGTGCGTGGCGCGGGACGCGCGGCGGGCGAGGGGCGGGAGGAAACGGATTCTTCTGTCGTGGCGCCGAGTCGTTCAAGCAGTGGGCGAAGGGCGCGATACTGGGCCGGGCTCATGGCAACGGTGCGCACGGTGCGGGCCGGGCTCTTGGTGCGTGCGAGGGCGAGCAGCCGCGTGCGGAGATCGCCCCGGCCGTCGAGAAGATGACTGACCTCGGGGTCGAAGCGGACGAAAACCGCATCCGCCGGGATGCGGTCGACGTGCTTGCCCTTGATTGCCTTGGAGAAGTCGTAGTTTGCCTTCATGGTTCAGATCCTGCGATCCCAATAGGCCTTGGACTCAGAGACAGTTGCGCGTCGGGCACTGATGATCCTGATGAAACCATTCGCGGAACGTTGGCGGTGTGTGTACGCCGTCGTGATGAGTCTTGCCTTGGCCGAAAGTCCCAGACGGATCCAGCGATCCTCCCCGTGCGTGTGCGCGTCATCAAAGATGTCGAGCCCGTGAGGATCAGCGAACGTCGTCTGGGCCTCTGCGAACGCGACACCATGCTTCTTGGCGTTCGCGGCCGCCTTCTTTGCGTCCCACTCGAACGGTTGGGGAGACGCCATGACTCACTCCTGTTCACCGCCCCACGCCGAGCCCCACCTGCTCGGGATTCTGCCCCAGGCTGCTGGTGCGCATCGTCTGCTTCTGCTTGAGCAGTTCCGCAGGCAGTTCGGCGAAGGTGTAGTCGAAGATGTCCGCGATCGTCGGCTTCTCGATGTGTTCAGCACGCTTGACGACTTCGACGACCATCTCCTTGGCTTCTTCTTCGAGTTTGGTCTGCTGGGCATCGGACCAGAGTTTCTTCGCGTCAAGGAACTTGCGGAGGCGGATGACCGGATCCTTGCCTTGCCAGGCTTCGACTTCCTTGGGGTCGCGATAGCGGCGGGCGTCATCGGCGGTGGTGTGGTCGGCGAGGCGATAGGTGACGGCTTCGATGAGGCTGGGGCCGCCGCCGCCGCGGGCGCGTTCGACGGCTTCCTTGGTGGCCTTGAAGACGGCGAAGAGGTCGTTGCCGTCTACCTGCACGCTGGGCATGCCGTAGGCGATGGCCTTCTGCGCGACGGTCTCGGAGTTCATCTGGCTCTCGCGCGGAACGCTGATGGCCCATTGGTTGTTCTGGCAGAAGAACACCACCGGCACCTGCAATGTGCTGGCAAAGTTCATCGCCTCGTGGAAGTCACCCTCGCTGGTCGCGCCGTCGCCAAAGTAGGTGATGGCGACGCGAGGCTCCTTGCGGAGTTTGAACGCCCATGCGATGCCGGTGGCGTGCAGCATCTGCGTGCCGATGGGGATCGAGAGGGGCGTCATGTTGACGCCCGCGGGGATCTGGTTGCCGCGTTCGTCGCCCATCCAGTGGAGCAGGATGTAGTGCATCGGCAGGCCGTGCATGAAGAGGGCAGCGTTCTCGCGATAGCACGGGACGAGGTAATCGACGCCCTTCTTGGCGGCGTAGCCGGAGCCGATGGCGGCGGCTTCCTGGCCCTTGTTCTGCGGGTAGGTGCCCATGCGGCCGGAGCGCTGGAGTTTGAAGGCGACCTCGTCGAGGGCGCGGCAGCGGATCATGAACTGGTAGAGGTCCAGAACTTCCTGATCCGAGAGCGTGTCTTTGGCGAGCTTCTCGTCAAGGACGCCGTTTTCATCGAGAATCTGGATGAAGTCGATGTTGGCGGTGTACACGGTTCTGGAAGGCATACAGGGGCTCCCGAGGGACGAAGTCTGGACCTGAGGGGAAGCGTAGCCGAGGTTGGACGGAGGAGGGTTGGAGGGAGTTGCACGCCCTCCATATCTGACGGGTCGCGCCCACGAATGCGCGCGCAAACGTGGTCATTCGCGGAGGGGGAAGTGGGTTTGAGCCTGTGATTCTCGGCAGAAAAAAACTTTGAGAATTTCCGCGAGAGGAGGCTTTCGCGTGCAGGATTGCGCGCGCAAACGTGGATGTCCACGATTGTGCGCGCGGCAGGATCTCGCCGTTCTCGCGGACACTGACAACGGTGGCGCGGCTGGTGAAAGAGCGAAGAGTAAGAGCACGAACGTCATGGACGAGCCTCGGAAGATGCGTGGCCCAGATCAGCGAACAATCGGTCTCGCTTGGCGACGAGGCATCAACCCGGCCCGGGGGGCAGATCCGCGAGGATGCGTTCAAGGCGGCGGACAACGTCGGGTGCCCGCTGGGTGGCGATTTCCCAGATGACGCGATCGTTGACCTCGCCGTATTCGTGCGCGAGGCGATGGCGCTGGGCGATGATCTGACGCCAGGGCACTTCGGGATTGGCGGCGATGGTGGTGTCTGAGATCTGGCGGCAGGCTTCACCGATGATCTCGATCTGGCGTTCGACGGCGGAGCGGAGGAGCGGGTCATGCAGGTAGTCGTCGATCGTCTTGCCGCCAACGAAGGAGATGGCGAGACGTGCGGCGTCGATCATGTCGCTGATGTGGGCGGCGTCTCGCCAAGTCTCGCGTCGGCGTCGGCGTTCCCAATGCTGGGGCGACAGCGATGCACGGCGCGCGTGGTAGGAGTGGGGGTGGTATCGCCTATTGGGCATAGATCACCCGCCTTGAACGCATGATTGCGTCGCGTCGATAGGCGTTGCGGAGGCAACTGGCCTCGACGACATCAACGCGGCGGCCGAACATCGCGGTGAGTTCGTCGATGATGTCGGGGGTGTTGTCGAAGGTGAAGCCGCTGCCGGGCTTGAACTCGATGAGGATGTCGACGTTGCTCTGGTCGTCGAAGTCTTCGCGCAGCACGGAGCCGAAGAGGGAGAGCTCCTTGACGCCGAAGCGGGCGCAGAAGTCAGCGAGTGCGGCGGGATCGGGCATGATCTTGGGGGCGTCGCTCATGCGTGTCTCCGTGAGGTGATTATCGCGGGGGTGGGGGGAGCGCGTCAGACGGATGGCCGCTGAAAGGGCATCGTGCTGAATTGCGCAGCAAAACAAAGGAGAATCGACACGGTTCGGAGATTCGGGCCACTGAAGGCACGCCCGAGTGTGAATGGTGGTCCGGCAGAGAGCCAAAAGAAAACGCCCGCGTGAGCGGGCGTTGAGGGGACTGTGTTGAACCGTGCTCGCGGTGCGGGCGTTCGGATCAGCGGTAGAACTCGACGATGAGGTTCGCGTTGACGTCGAAGGGAATCTGATCCGTCGAGGGATTGGCGACCACGCGAACGGTGAGGTCGGCGGGGTTGAAGTCGAGCCAGCCGGCGACTTCGTGGCCCGCGAGCGATTCCATCGCGTCACGCGCCAACTTCTGGGTCGCTTCCTTGATCGTGATCACGTCGCCGATCTTTACGACGTAGGACGGGCGGTCGAGCTTCCTGCCGTTGACCTTGACGTGGCCGTGGACGACGAGCTGGCGTGCGCCCCAGATGGAGCGAGACAGGCCCGCGCGACGGACGACGTTGTCGAGGCGGCGCTCAAGCAACTGCATGAGCATGTCGCCGGTGTTGCCCGGGCGACGACCGGCCTCGGCGAGAATGCGGCGGAACTGCTTTTCCTGGACGCAGTAGTGGTACTTGACCTTCTGCTTCTCGTTGAGGCGCACGCCGTAGCCGCGCAGACGGCGACCGCGATAGCCGTGCATACCCGGATAGATGAGGGCGCGCTTGGAAGTGTGCTTGGGGTTGTCGGCAATGGGAGCGCCGACGCGACGAGACAACTTGAGCTTGGGACCGGTGTAACGAGCCATGTGAATCTCCATCTCTGCCGCGGCTGGGTTTCCCATCGCGACCAAGCGAAGGGAGCCGAGGAGGTGTCGCCGACTGGATACGGCGACGAATCGTGTTGGGGCCGGGCTGCCGAGACTTCGGGACCGGCTGGTTGATTCCGGAACAACAGTTGAACCGGGGAGGGAAGTAAAGGGCCACCCTGACGCCGAATCAAGTTCGGGGCGTGAAAGGTTGGATGATGCGGATCACCGATCAGTCTCGGGCGTGCCTTTGGTGGCCCGCGTCTCCGCGCCGGGCCGAAAGTCACCTGTTCTCTTGGGCACAACGGCCCGCCCCGGAGGTTCGGGCCACCTCGGAGACACCATCTTCTCAGCCCGCGTCGCGGCCGCGGCGGCTTTCGGTGCTGCGGGCGAGGGTTTGCTTCTCGGCGTCGGTGAGGCTGTGGAGGCCTCGGGTCGCGACCTTGGCAAGGATGCGGTCGACCTCAGCCTCGTCGGCGGCGCTGGGGCCGCGGGGTGGGGCGGACTTGCCCGAGGACGCGCGCGACTTGCGCGAGTCGGTGAAGACGTCGAAGAAGTCGCCGAGCAGATGGGGGTTTCGGATGAAGAAGAACCCGGCGATCGCACCGCCGATGTGGGCCGCGTCGCCGCCGGCGTTGTTGCCGCCGAAGAGGAGATTGACGGCGGCGATGGCGACATAGGCGTAGGCCATCCAGCGAAGTTTGAGCGGGATGGGCGGGAAGATGAGCTGGACGACGGTGTTGGGCTCGATTTTGGCGCACGCCATGATGACGCCGAAGACGCCGGCGGATGCGCCGACGAGGGGGATGGTGGTCTCCTGGATGAGGAGGCCGGGGATGAATCGCATGGCGGCGGGCGGGACGATGTTGCCGAGCAGGTTGAGCAGCATGTACATGATGCCGCCGAAGATGCCGCAGGTGAGGTAGAAGGCGAGATAGCGTTTGCCGCCGAGGCGGTTTTCGACGAGCGGCCCGAAGACCCAGAGGCCGAGCATGTTGAAGAAGATGTGCATAGGCCCGGCGTGGAGGAACTGGAACGTGACGAGGCGCCAGACTTCGAGGCGTTGAAAGCCTTGGAAGGTGGAGAAGTGGCCGTAGGCCTCGATGGGGCGCATGAGGGCGTAGTTGGAGAAGCCGACGACGTTCTGGGTGCCCTGGATGGCGGCGGCGCGGTAGACGGTTTTGCCGACGCCAAGTTGGTTGACATTCGCGGGCTGGCTCAGGCCCGAGTCGGAGAACATGGGGCCGACAGCTTCGATGCGCTGAGAGACGGCGTCGGGGACGACCTTTGTGCCGTGGAAGACGGGGATGAGCGTCGGGGTGATGAGGAAGTTGAGTACGAAGACGGCGACGTTGACGGCGATGATCCACATGTTGAAGGACCAGCCGCGGGGGCGGGACCATGTGGGTGAGTCGGAGTCGCGGTGGTAGTGTCGATCGGCCAGACCCATCGGTGGAAATGCTCCTGCGTCGCGAAGCACCGGATGGTGGCGTCGCGGGGGCTGAAAGCCTCGCGGATGCTATCGGCCTTCGCTCGGGTGCGTCTGGAGTGTGGTGGAGGGCGATTTGAGCGTTGGGATGGGGCCGCGAGGGCGCGTTTGTGATTGTGCGTCGGCTTGAAGCCTGGGGATGTCGCTTCTACCATTCATCCGGATATAAGGATGAAGACTCGCCGGACCACAGCCGCCATCGCCGATCAACTTGCCGTCCTGGGCGAGCCGGTGCGGCTGCGTGTGCTGCGGGTGCTCGAATCGCACGAGTTATCGGTGGGTGAGGTGTCGCGGGTGGTGCAACTGCCGCAGTCGACCGTGAGTCGGCACCTGAAGGTGCTGGCGGAGGCGGGGTGGCTGGTGCGACGAAGCGAAGGCCCGGCGACGATGTATCGCCTGGTGTTGGATGACTTGCCGCCGAGTTTGCGGGTGCTGTGGGTGCCGGTGCGAGAGCAGGTGAGCGCGGGGAGCGAGGCCCACGAGGACTTGCGCCGCGTGGCGGCGGTGATCGCCGAGCGTCGGACCGACAGTCAGTCGTTCTTTGGTCGCGTGGGCGGTGAATGGGACGCGATGCGGGCGGAACTGTTTGGGGTTGGGTTTACTGGTGCGGCGCTGTTGAGCATGGTGCCGCCGGGGTGGGTGGTGGCGGACCTTGGCAGCGGGACGGGCAATGGGGCGGAGTTGTTGGCGCCGGTGGTGAAGAAGGTCATCGCGGTCGATCAGAACGAGGCGATGCTGGCGTCGGCGCGTGATCGGCTGCGGGGATTTCGGAATGTTGAGTTTGTGCGCGGCGACATGGAGCGCGTGCCGTTGACGGATGCGAGCGTGGACGCGGCGGTGATGCTGCTGGTGCTGCATCACGTCGAGGAGCCAAGCGCGGCGCTGGGGGAGGCGCGACGGATCATCAAGCCCGGCGGGGTGCTGGTGCTGATGGATATGGTGGCGCACGATCGGGCTGACTATCGCCAGATGATGGGGCACAAGCACTTGGGCTTTGCGCGGGCGGGCGTGGAGGGGATGCTCGTCCGCGCGGGGTTTGTGGCGGTGAGCCATCGGGAACTGCCACGCGATGCGGCGGCGAAAGGACCGGGGCTCTTTGTGGCGGTGGGGCGGGTGTGAGAACCCGCGGCGGAATCGAGCGAAAGACAGAACTGAAAGCAAAGGGCGCGATGGTCGCGAAGGAAGACAGGAATCGAGAGGTGGATTGATTCGAGACTCTTTTTCTTCGCGTGTTTCGCGAACTTCGCGTTGAAAATGGCTTGCAGCAGGATTGAAACCAGCGGCCCACGGGGCCAGGAGTATTCAGCGATGACGGCGACGGCGAACGCAACCGGCTTTCACACTCAGGAAGATGTTCTCAAGGGTCTGCTCAACAAACCGGGCAACAAGCCCGCGTTTGACTTCAAGGTCCGCGATCTGTCGCAGGCGGATCTGGGTCGCAAGGAGATCCGTCTGGCCGAGCACGAGATGCCGGGTCTGATGGCGCTGCGCGAGCGGTACAAGGGCCAGAAGCCGCTGGCGGGGGCGCGGATCGCTGGGTCGCTGCACATGACGGTGCAGACCGCGGTGCTGATCGAGACGCTGGCCGACCTGGGCGCGGAGGTGCGCTGGGCGTCGTGCAACATTTTCAGCACGCAGGACACGGCGGCGGCGGCGGTGGTGGTGGGCAAGAGCGGCACGCCGCGCGAGCCCAAGGGCATTCCGGTCTTCGCGTGGAAGGGCGAGACGCTCGAGGAGTATTGGTGGTGCACGGAGCAAATCTTCAAGTTCACCAACGAGGCCGGCAACATCGTCGGGCCGAACCTGCTGCTGGACGACGGCGGCGACGCGACGCTGTTGGTTCACAAGGGCGCGGAGTTTGAGAAGGCCGGCAAGGTGCCGGAGTTCAACCACAGCAGCGACCCGGAGGAGTGGGGCGTCATCCTCGGCGTGCTGCGCGAGTCGCTCAAGACCAAGCCGGGCTACTACACCAAGCTGCTCAGCGGCATCAAGGGCGTGAGCGAAGAGACGACCACTGGCGTGCATCGCCTGTATGAGATGTCCAAGAAGGGGCAGCTCGCGTTCCCGGCGATCAACGTCAACGACAGCGCGACCAAGAGCAAGTTTGACAACCTGTACGGCTGCCGCCACTCGCTGGTGGACGGGCTCAACCGCGCGACGGACGTGATGCTCAGCGGCAAGGCGGCGGTGGTGCTGGGTTATGGCGACGTGGGCAAGGGCTGCGCGCAGGCGCTGCGAGGACAGGGCTGCCGCGTGATCGTGACTGAGATCGATCCCATCAACGCTTTGCAGGCGGCGATGGAGGGGTATCAGGTGACGGTGCTGGAGGATGTCGTCGGCTCGGCGGACATCTTCATCACCACGACGGGCAACAAGAACGTCATCACGCTGGGCGACATGAAGAAGATGAAGGACAAGGCGATCGTCGCCAACATCGGCCACTTCGACAACGAGGTGGACATGGCCGGGCTCTACGCGGGCGAGAAGAGCGGCGAGGTTCGTCGCGTGAACATCAAGGCCCAGTACGACGAGTTTGAGTTCCCCAAGCAGAACAAGAGCATTCTTGTTCTGGCCGAGGGGCGCCTGATGAACCTCGGCTGCGCCACCGGCCACCCGTCGTTCGTCATGTCCAGTTCGTTCACCAACCAGACGATTGCGCAGTTGGACCTGTGGCTGAACGCGAACAACAAGCCGACGCTGTCGGGCCACAAGTACGAGACGGGAAAGGTTTACACGCTGCCGAAGAAACTCGATGAGGAAGTCGCTCGTCTGCACCTGGAGAAGCTTGGCGTGAAGTTGACGCGCCTGAGCAAGGAGCAGGCGGACTACCTCGGCGTGTCGGTGGATGGGCCGTACAAGGCGGATCACTATCGGTATTGAATGAGCAGGCACGTAGGGACACAGGCGTAAATGACGCAGTGCAGTCGGCTTGCTAATTGAGATGACAAAAACCCTTCCGCCACGGAAGGGTTTTTTATTGGCCTGCCGAACTCGGTGCCACGTTCGTACAACTACTCAGCGTGCCAGGTTTTCCCGGCTGATCATGACTTCGAGCGTCTGCGCGACGAGGTCGACATCGCGGGACGACATGTCGTTGTAAAAGGGCACGGCGAGCGTGCGATGGCTGACGCTTTCGGCGATGGGGAACATGCCGGGGTGGAAGCCGAACTGCTCGCGGTAGAAGGGCTGGAGGTGGATGCAGGGGAAGTAGTCGTTGGCGCCGACATCGTGGTTCCGCATGCCGCGGATGATGCGGTCGCGCTCGTCCTGGGTGTAACTGGTTGCGAGTCGCACGACAAAGACGAACCACGACATCGCGGACTCGGGATCGATCGTGGGCAGGACGAGATGCGGGTTGGCGGCGAGACGATTGATGTAGTGCTGGGCGACGGTCTGGCGTTTTCTGAGGATGTCCGAGAGTCGCCGCATCTGGGCGACGCCGATGGCGGCGTTGATCTCGGACATGCGATAGTTGTAGCCGAGGCGTTCGTGCTGAAGCCATTTTACCGCGGCGGCGGCGTTGCCGGAGGTGGGGCCGCCCGGGATGTTCGCGCCGGTGCCGGCGGAGGACCATCCGAGCGGTCGTCCTTGGTTGCGGAGGCTGCGGCACATGTCGGCGAGGCGCGGATCGTCGGTGACGACCATGCCGCCTTCGCCAGTGGTGATCTGCTTGTTGGGATAGAAGCCAAAGACGCCGGCGCGGCCAAAGGAGCCCGCTTTGCGACCCTTGTGCGAGGCGCCGAGTGCTTCGCAGCAGTCTTCGATGAGCGGCAGTTCGTGGCGTGCGGCGATCGCGGCATACTGGTCCATGTGGCACGGATTGCCGAACGTTTCGACAGCGAGGATCGCCTTGGTGCGGCGGGTGATCGCGGATTCGATCTTGGCCGGGTCCATATTGAGTGACTTGGGGCAGATGTCGACGAAGACAGGCGTCGCGCCGACGAAGAGGATCGCGTTGGACGAGGCGATGAAGGAGAAGGGCGTGGTGATGACCTCATCGCCCGGGCCGATGTTCAGGGCCTTCATCACGAGGTGAAGGCCGCTGGTGCCGCTGTTGACGGCGACGGCGTGGCGAGCGCCGACATACTCGCCAACGAGGTGTTCAAACTCCTCGACGAAGGGGCCGATGGAGAGTCGCTTGGAACGCAGGACTTGCAAGACAAGTTCTTCCTCAAGCGATGAGATGTCGGGGCTGCTGAGGGGGATTTCGTGGTGGCCGTGGCGATGGGACATATGCGGGATTATCGGTCTTTTGGGGTGACGCGCCCAGAGGGAATTGGGGCAAAAACGAGCCAGCCCCGGTGGCGTCGGGGCGTGCGAGCACTGGGGAACAGGCCGCTTGACAGAGGGCTTGTCAATTGGTAACCTATGGGTTATCAATGCGTGACGCGTCGCGTTCAACCCGGGCCCGAGGTTCGATCCGAAAGATCGGGCGTGCGGATGCCGCGCGGAAGCAGACGACTGCGGATGACGTGCTCGACGCGGTGTTCGCGGCGTTGGCGGTGCCGGCGCGGCGGCGGATGATGGACTTGGTGCAAGCGGCCCCAGGATCGACGATTGCGTCGCTCGCAAGCCATTTTGAGATGAGCGCGGTGGGCGTGCTGAAGCATGTGCGCGTTCTCGAGCGTGCGGGGTTGCTGCTGACGCACAAGCACGGGCGAGAGCGGTTGCTGTACGTCAATCTGGTGCCGATTCAGATGATTCATGATCGCTGGACGAACGCGTACGCGTCGTTCTGGGCGGAGCAGGTGGTTGATCTCAAGCAGCGGCTTGAAAGTCGCGGCGTGGGATCGCAGCACATGGAGAACAAGCGTGCCTGAAGTCGCGGGAAAGCCGACGAATGTGTTTCGGGTTGTGATCCGGGCGTCGATCCACGACGTGTGGAAGGAGATCACGCGGACGGACGCGCCGATCGCGTGCTTCTTCAACAACCGGATGCATCTGGGGCGGGCGGGCTTGCAGCCGGGGAGCACCATCGCGATGCGCACGGTGAGCGGCAAGTACACGGGCGTGGTGGGGGAGATTCTGGAAGTGATGCCGCCGACGCGGTTCAGCCACACGTTCAAGTTCACGAACATGGATGATCCGGCGTGCGTGGTGACGTACGAACTGCGCGACGTGAATGGTCAGACGGAGTTCACGCTCGTCATCAGCGACGTTGTTGAGGGCAGCAAGACGCAGAAGCAGATGACTCAGGGTGGCACACTGATCGTGAACACGCTCAAGAGCGTGATGGAGACGGGGCGGCCGTCGTTCGGCACGCGGATGCTCTTCGTGCTGTTCAAGGTGCTGGAGCCGATCTCACCGAGCAAGTGCAAGAGCGAGCACTGGCCGGTGAACTGAGCGGAACTGGATGCGGCGAGACGCGGGCGAGAATGGCGCACACGCGATCTCGGCGGCAAGGTGTGAATGTGGCGAGACCGTGAGAACCCCTTCAAAGGAGGCGGCGATGTTGCGCGCAGTTGTGGCAGTGATTGTCGGGTACGCGGCGTGGACGTTGATCTGGGTTGGCGGGAACGCGTTGGCGTTCGCCAGCGCGGGGGAGGTGGCCGCACGCGGCGAGCGGATCGCGGACGTGGGCGAGCTCGTCGGCATGGTTGTGCTCGGCGTTGTGTGCTCGATCGCGGGCGGGGCGGCGTGCGGCGTCATCTCGCGCCGGTCGTCGACGGCGGCGGCGGTGCTCGCGATTCTGTTCCTGCTCACGGGGCTCGGCGTGCAACTTTCGGCGTGGGCGGTGTTTCCGGTGTGGTACCACGTCGTGTTTCTGGTGTCCGTGCCGGTGGTGACATTTGCCGCCGGTACGCGGGTGGGAAGCACAGCTGCACCGGCGCGCCGAGTTGCGTAACGTCTGGTCGGCACACGAGGAGCACCCGATGAGCACGACCACAGCCAGCGCCCGCGGCGAGATGCTCGCGAGCATCGTCGAGAGCAACAAGGAACTGGTCATGCGATTCCTGCCGGGGTTCGATGAGGCCTCGGCACTGCGGCAGATGCCAGCGCTGCCGAATCACGTCGTGTGGTCCCTCGGGCATCTGGCGTTGACGATGCATCGGATCGCGGAGCGGCTTGACGGCGCGACGCTGCCGAGCGCGGACTTTGTGACCGGCGACGGCAGGGCCGGGTCGCGAGAGCGCGGCGTTTTCGATACTGAGAGCGTGTGCATTGGCAGCACGCCGAGAGCCGATGCCGCGATCTATCCACGCCTGGATCGCGCGACAGAGATTCTCAGGAGCGCGTGCGATCGGCTGGCCGTGGGTTGTCGCAGCGCAAGCGATGAAGTGCTTGACGCGCCGCAGCAGTGGGGTGCGGTGTCGCTGCCGCTGTGGCTCCTGGTCGCGCGGGCCGTGTTCCACAACGGCATTCACACGGGGCAGATCACTGATCTGCGGCGAGCGATGGGGATGGAGGGGATCGTGAAGGTGCCGCCGCCGATCCGGTAGTTGATCGTGCGATCGGCCTGAGCTTCGCCCAATCTGCCACGCGTGTTGTCGACGAGAGCCACCCGTTCGATGCCCACCCTTCTCGCCGTCCGAACCCGCGCCAAGACCATCGCCCGCGAACTCCGCGGCGATCATGCAGCATTGATCACGCGCGCGATCGCGACCGCGAAGGACGGCGATGAACAACTCGCGTTCGAGATCTTTCATGCCGCACCGAGCGCGGTCGCAACGATGACCGTCAAGCAAGTTGAAAGCCTGCTGCCCGTGCTCCATGACTGGAACTCCACCGATTGCTTCGGCTGCTTCGTCAGCGGCGTCGCGTGGCGCGACGGCTCGATCATCGACAAGCACATCCTTGGGTGGACTCGCTCAAAGGATCTGTGGACACGTCGTGCCGCGCTGGTGAGCACCGTGCCGCTGAACCTCGACGCCCGTGGCGCGACCGAGCCGCACGGCGAGCCGAAGAGAACTCTCGCGATCTGCGAGCGACTGATCGATGACCGCGAGGACATGGTGGTTAAGGCGCTGTCGTGGGCGCTGCGTGTGCTGGCTCGCAAGGATACCGCCGCGGTGTGGGCGTTTGTCGCGGGGCATGAGGCACGTCTCGCCGCGCGTGTGATCCGAGAGACGCGGAACAAACTGCGCACGGGCTTGAAGAATCCGAAGCGACACAGAATCACGCGATGACGAATCCCGATAGGGGCGATTGCGTGACGTGCGGCGACGGAGGCGATGGCAAGGCCGTCGACGCAGCGGACGCTTCTCGCATACCATGCGGCGTTCGCTCGGGGCGCGGCCTGCTGCCTTGACCAAGTGCTCCTCACGTCAAGAGGGGCCTCGTGCCAAGTGCCTGCTGCCGCTGAGATGCACCCGTTGAACCTGATCCGGTTCGCACCGGCGGAGGGAAGCGGAATGAGCGGTTCTGGCGGCCTGTCGGCCGACCCACTGGACATCCTGATCCACCACAACGACTGGGCGACGCGGCGCGTCTTGGATTTCTGCCGGGAGATTGAGCCCGCGACGTTTCATCAGCGCGTCGGGATTGGTCCGGGTTCGCTGCACGACACGGTGACGCACATCATCGGAGCGATGCGTCGCTGGGGCGATCGAATCGATGGCCGCACGCTGAGGCCGAGCATCGAGATTCCTGAAGGCAGCATCTGGTCGTACTTCGATCCGAGCAAGCCGCCCAAGCCCGCCGTCCCGCGGCGGACGATCGATGAACTTGCGGCCTTGCTGGATGCGTCGACTCGCGATCTGCTCGCCATCGCGCAGCGCGGACGCGAACAAGGCCTCGGCTCGACATTCTCGATCACGTTTGGCACCAAGCAGTACACGTTCTCTATCGCGGGCGCGCTCACGCATGTGCTGACGCACGGCACACATCACCGGGCTCAGTGTCTCTTCATGCTCAGACAGTTTGGCCCGCCGTGCTTCGCGGATTGCGTGCCTGAGATCGGCGTTGCCGATTGGCAGGTCGAGGTCGAAACCAAGGAACTTGCCCCCTATCAGCCGCGGCCGTTTTCTGGTCGCCCCGAGGTCATTTCATGAACACCATATCTGCGTCGAGTCTCCGTCTTCCCCTCCACGGCGCGATGAATCCGGCCGCCACCCCGGACGTGACCACGCCCGGCTCTTTCGCGCTTCGGCCCGACGTCGGCGGCCCGCTCATGTTCGCCAGCCCCGACACACCCGGGATGCCCCCGCCGAGCGCCAAGACCGCGTGGGATTTCCTGCCTGAAGGTTGGCGCGTGGTGCGTCTCGGGGCACTCGTTGATGGTGTGAAGCCTTCGGCCGCCGTCTGCAACAACTGCGTCGGCGATCGCTCGGTGGTCGAGTTCGCCACCGCGAAGGGTGAGGTGCTGCGGGTGATTCATCCCGGCGCGTTCAGGCCCATCACTCAACTTGAGCACGCCCGCCTCGGCATCGTCACGCCGCAGATGAAGCGCGTCGCCGAGCGCGAGCCGCACTTTGAGGTGCTGTTCCCCAGCACTGATGGCAGCCGCGCTGCGGAAGCCGTGCGCGATGAGATCGCCGCCGGCCGTCTCGTCATCCCCGCGAACATCAACCACCTGCGGCACAAACTCGACCCGATGGCCATCGGCCGCGCCACCAAGACCAAAGTGAACGCCAACATGGGCGCGTCGCCGGTCTCCTCCGGCACCGACGAAGAAGTCGAGAAACTCAAGTGGGCCGAGAAGTGGGGCGCGGACACAGTGATGGACCTCTCCACCGGCGGCGACCTCGACGCGTGCCGCAAGGCGATCATCGAGAACGCGACCGTGCCCATCGGCACCGTGCCGATCTACTCGATGATCATCGGCAAGAAGATCGAAGACCTCGATTGGCCGACGATCGAAGCCTCGCTGCATCATCAGGCCAAGCAGGGCGTCGACTACTTCACCATCCACGCCGGCGTGCGTCGGGCGCATCTCAAGCATGTGAAGAACCGTCTCATCGGCATCGTCAGCCGCGGCGGGTCGCTGCTCGCCAAGTGGATGCTCGTGCACAACCAAGAAAACATCATGTACACGCGCTGGGAGGACATCTGCGACATCCTCCGCCAGTACGACGTGACCTTCTCCATCGGCGACGGCCTGCGCCCCGGCGGCCTCGCCGACGCCACCGACGCCGCCCAACTCGCCGAACTCGAAACCCTCGGCGAACTCACCGAACGAGCCTGGCGCAAGGGCGTGCAGGTCATGATCGAAGGCCCCGGCCACGTTCCATTCGATCAGATCGAGTGGAACGCCAAGATACAGCGCACGCTCTGCCACGGCGCGCCCTTCTACGTGCTGGGCCCGCTTGTCACCGACATGTTCCCCGGCTATGACCACATCACCTCCTGCATCGGCGCGACGGCGATGGCCTATCACGGCGCGGCCATGCTCTGCTACGTCACGCCCAAGGAGCACCTCGGCCTGCCCAAGAAGGACGACGTGAAGCAAGGGTGCATCGCGTACAAGATCGCGGCCCACGCCGCAGATGTCGCGCTGGGCATCCCCGGCACGCGTGATCGTGATGATGAACTCACCAAGGCCCGTGCCGCGTTGAACTGGGAGAAGCACTTTGAGCTCTCCTTCGACCCAGACACCGCTCGCGCGTATCACGACGAAGACCTCGACGTCGACACCGACTTCTGCGCCATGTGCGGCCACGACTGGTGCAGCGTGCGAATCAGCAAGGAGATACAGGAGTTCATGAGCGGCAAAGCCGAGGGCTATGAGCGCGTCGGCGCGGGTGGCAAGGTCGGCGCGCCCGTGAAGAGTGCCGCGCTGACTGAGGAACAGCAAGAAATCCTCGCCAAGCGCGGCGTGCTCTCACCCGATGAGATCCACAAGCTCGCAAGCAAGACCAAGAAGGCAGTGGGGGCGAAGGCTGGCGAGAAGGCGAGTTGCCACAGCGACTACGTTGATCCCGACGCGGCGAAGGAAATGGTGGCGTCCAAGGCTGGCCGCGAAGTAATCGTGACGCTGGATGTGAGGCCTGCGCTGGGGATTGCGAAGGAAGATCGGGTGGTGTAATGGCGAGGGGACTTCGATGATCGTTTCACTCAGTGGGAACATTGATGACGACGCTCGCGACATGAAGTCGGCGTTGCGACTTCTGGACCAGATTCATCAAGAGACGACGAACCGAAAGTGGCAAGTACGATGCGGTGATGCGCGGTATCTCGGGCCGTGGATTGCGTCGGTCCTGTTGTCAGGCGTGCTCGTTGGAAAGCAACGAGGTCAGAATCCGCGCGTGAAGTTGCCGCAATCGCCCGCAAAATTGGTGGCGTACTGCGTGTTTTCCGGAATGGAGTATGAGTTCGCTGGTGGGCAACGACCGAATCCAGAACACCCCAATAGCGAGACCGTGCCGTTGTCCGCGTTCTCTCAGGCGAGTTGGGGCTTGTCCGAGGGCATCGTCCGCCTGATTCGCCGTCACACGTTGTTGAGCAACGAAAGCGAGGATGGCTTGCGCACTTGTATTCAGGAGGTTACACAGAACGTCGTCGATCACTCACGATCACCTATCGGGGGTGTGATGTCCGCGAGGTATTTCTCGGAGCCGAACGAAGTGCGCGTCGGAATCGTGGACCGGGGAATCGGCATCGGGGCGGCTCTCCGCACGCGGTACCCTGATACCGCAAGCTCGTATCTGGCGCTTTCCCGCGTGATCGGGGGTGGATATAGCTCTTACTCGCGTCCCAACAACATGGGCTTGGGGGTCAGCAACTTGTTCTCGCTTGTTCGCCACGCCCATGGGAGGATCGCGGTGTTCTCGGGCGACGCGGTTGCAGAGAGTCATGCGGCGAGCCCGCCGACAATTGAGTCGCTGGATTTCGCGTTCCCCGGGACTGCCGTATTCTTCAGCATACCCTTGGTCGGTGACCCGGATCGAACCGATGAATAGCACGATGGCGACGGTGACTGTCAAAGCCAGCGACTTCGTCAACCCGAATGGGTCAGTTGTGGACTGCGCCCAGATGGTGGCGGCGGAAGTGGCGAGTGCCCTGCGCTCGGGAGACAACGTGCGGGTGTCTGTTCGAGGGCTTCGCGGCGTCTCGTCGAGTTTTTTCAACGTCATTCTCGCCACGGTCGGCGATGCTATCGGTTCGCAACTCACTGATGCTAGATTCGACGTTGAGACAGAAACGGAAGTGCAGAAGCTGGTGTATCGCCGTTCGCTCGAAGCATTCATGAAGCGAGCTTCGGAGGGTTCGCGGTCGTGAGCATCGCCGCAGCGCACCCGAACCACGACGATTGGACGTCCCCGCATCGCAAGCGATCGATTCTGTGACCGCGGTTTTGATAAAGAGGCGTCTGCAGCGATGCCAGTCGGGCGAGGTGCTTGCTTTTCCATATACCATCCCGAACGGGCTCTGAAGTAATGCCTTCTCCGATTGGTGTCCCTTTCATCTTCATCGGCGGCGGAAACATGGCCTCCGCGATCATCCGTGGCACCATTGCCGCGGGCGTGGTTGATCCCGCGCGACTTCACGTCGCCGAGCCGGACATCTCCAAGCACGGCGAGCTTGCGGCGTTCGGCGTGTCGATGCAGACAGGCGCGGCGGCGGCTCTCGATGCGGCGGCGGGCGGGCATCCACATGAGGAATCCGCGATCGTCCTCGCCGTCAAGCCGCAGATGCTCGCAACGGTCGCGAATGAGATACGTGATCACGTCGGCTCGCGTCTTGTCATCACCATCCTTGCGGGCGTGACCACGCGGAACGTACGCGAACAGCTTGGCGGCGGCTGTCGCGTTGTCCGCGTCATGCCAAACCTCCCCGCCGCGATCGGGCAGGGGGCCAGCGCGATCGCACGCGGCGAGACCGCCACCGCCGCGGACGAAGCGGTTGTCCATCGACTGTTTGCCGCCGTGGGCCCGTGCGTTGAGCACTGCGACGAATCGCTGCTCGACGCGTTCACGGCGATCGCGGGCTCGGGCCCGGCGTATCTGTTCTATCTGGCTGAGGCGATGACGAACGCCGCACGCGAGTTTGGGTTTCCGGCGGATGCCGCCGATCGGATTGTGCGTGCGACTCTGCTGGGTTCGGCGTCGTTGCTTGCCAACTCCGATCAGTCTTCCGCCGCCCTGCGCCAGGCTGTGACCAGCAAAGGCGGCACGACGAACGCGGCTACCAGCGTCATGGATCAAGCGGAGATGATGGCGACGTTTGCGCGGGCGTTCGAGGCCGCCCGCAGGCGCGGCGAAGAACTCAGTCGCGGCGGCTAGGGTCTGTCTGACGGATTGGGATAGTGGTGACACGAGTCTCTGAATCGTGCCGTTTAGCTTGAGAAGTCGAGCACCCAACGGCCCGGCTCGGAGATCCTGGCCACCCAAACGATCCGTCCGACAGAGCCTGACGCGATTCAGTCGCGCCCTCTCGCCGTGCCGACATCAGTCAATCACATCTGGGAGTTTCTCAAGCCCGTCGGTCAACACCCGCGGCCCCTCGGGCGTGATCAGCACGTCGTGCTCATAGTGAACGCTCATCGATCCGTCGGCGGTCAGAATGGGCCATGGATCGCCCGGCGGATGCGTGATCTCGCCCGTGCCTACGGCGATCATCGGCTCAACCGCCACCAGCGTGCCGGGCTCGCACTTCATGTTCGCCTCGGACCAGTTCGTGCCAAAGCCCGCCATGACGTTTGACACATACGGCGGCAGATGCAGTTCATCGCGATACGGCTTCTTGTTGCCCGCACGCCCATAGCCGTGGCCGCCGAGGCCGCGAATGAGGTGAAACTTGCAGTCGCCCTCGACAAAGGTCTGCACCGTGCGTGCCCATGCGCTGTAGGTGTTGCGCGGGTGCAGTTGCTCGACGCCGCGACGCAGCGATTCCTTGCCGCAGTCCATCAGGCGGCGGACTTGCGGCTCTGGCGGGCCAAACGAATACGTCCACGCGGCATCGCCCAACCAGCCGTTCTTGGCGACGCCGATGTCAATCTTCAGCAGGTCGCCCCGCTGGATCGGGCGGGTGATGTACCCTGCGGTTCCGTGTACAACGCAATCGTTGAGCGACAGGCAGGCGTGCGAGGGGAACGGCGGGATGCGCCCCGGGCGATAGTGCAGGAAGCAGGAGCGGCAGCCGAGATCATCGAGCGTGCGGGCGACGAAGGCGTCGATCTGGGCGAGGGTTTGGCCGACTTTGATGAAGTTGACGAGGCGTTCGTGGGTGCGCACGACCATCTGGGCCGCGTTGTACATGGCCTCGACGTCGGCGGGAGATCGAAACACAGGCGCCATCGTGCCTCCGAATCGGTGCAAACAATAGGGCAGCAGGGTCAAATCCGTGCTAGATTGGGCATGTGGGACCGCGAGAAGGAGTCGGATCATGAAGCGTGAACAGAATCACCGGCGGAAATTGATGACGGTGCTTGTGTCGGCGGCGCTTGCTGCCAGCGTCCTCGGCGGTCTGGCCGGCTGCCAGAGTGACGAGCACGTGACGAACGCGAGCGGCGACAAACGCACGGTTCGCCAGGCCGAGCCGATCCGAGATTTGAACTCGCACCCGGCGACAGTCACCGGTACGCCGAGGTGAGACGTGACGGTTGCGTGACGGGCGTTTATTCCGCCTTCGCGATCGGGCGGCGGGCTTATAGTTGGCCCTCATGCTTGATGCGCTCAACGAACTGGAATCAAAGGGCCTCGCCGAGTTGACCTCGGCGGGCGATGCCGCCGCCGTCGAGGCGTGGAGATTGTCGTATCTGGGCAACAGCGGCAAACTCAAGGCGATGATGGGCGGCCTGAAAGACGTGCCCAAAGAGCAGAAGCCTGCGGTCGGCGCGCGGCTCAACACGCTCAAGACCACGCTCGAAGAAGCTCTCGCCGCCAAGAAAGCCAGCGTCGGTACGGCTGCCCCAGCCGCAGCCAGCGAGATCGACCTCACCGAGCCTGGTATCGTGCAGTCGGCCGGTGTCGGGCGTCGTCACATCATTACGCGTGTGCGCGATGAGCTCGTCGAGGTCTTCGCCCGCATGGGCTTCGATGTCGCCGACGGCCCAGAACTCGAAGACGACGAGCACAACTTCGTCAAGCTCAACATCCCCGATGGTCACCCGGCCCGCGATCCGATTGACAACTTCTACGTCGATGATCCGCGCACCACGCCCAAGCCGCGCATGGTCCGCAGCCAGACCAGCACGGTGCAGGTGCGTGTGATGGAAGCGGCGGTGAAGGCCGGCGGCGGACGCCTCAATCGCCCCATCAAGATCGTCGCGCCCGGGCGCGTCTATCGCCCCGACACCGTCGACGCCACGCACTCGTTCATGTTCCACCAGATCGAAGGGCTCTATCTCGATCGCGGCGTCAGCATGGTCGACCTGAAGACCACGCTTTTGCAGTTCGCCAAGGCGTATTTCGGGGAACAAGCCGAGGTCCGTCTGCGTCCAAGTTTCTTCCCGTTCACCGAACCCAGCGCCGAGGTGGACATGAAGGTCCGCCTCCGCCCCGAGCAGCCTTGGCGATGGATGGAACTCGGTGGCTGCGGCATGGTCGATCCCGCCGTCCTCACCGCCTGCGGCATCGACCCGGAAGAGTGGACCGGCTTTGCGTTCGGCTTCGGCATCGAGCGACTCGCGATGGGCAAGTACGGCATCCCCGACATTCGATTGCTTTTTGAAAACGATGTGCGGTTCCTCCGAATGGTGTGATTGAGCGGCGTGTTCGGCGATGATGCCCAGACACGCGGGCTCGTGGGAGTGATGGAATGACCGATCTGAACGTCTCGCCGCCGACGGAACCGAATCTCGATCTGCCGCCTGAGCGGCCCAAGTGGCCACTGGTGATCGGCTGGCTGAGCGTCTCGTGGGCCGTGATCTTCGGCTTCTGCTGCATGGGCGTCGGTGCCGCCGGGATCGCCATGGTGCCGATGTCGGCCAAGGCGATGCAAGACCAAAACCCGGGGATGGATGTCACGCTCCCGCCGCATGTCCAACTCGGGCCGGCGATGATCACGCTTCTCGGCACGGGCGTCGCGCTGTCGCTTCTGCTGCTCGTGGCGGGCATTCTGACCATCACCCGCAAGCCCGCGGGGCGAAAGGCCCACATCGCCTACGGCGTGCTTTCGATCATCAGCGTCATCGGCAGCACGATTTATCAGGTCATGCAGGTGCCAGTGCTGCGGGCGTTCCGGGCCGAGCATCCAGGCAATCCGTTCGCCGCCCAGTCGCCGCTGGGCGAAGGCGCGGATTACCTCGGCGCGGTGATGGGGTTCGTGATCGGCATGGTGTTCCCGGCATTCATTCTCATCTGGTTCCTCGTCAGCAAGCGCGGCAGAGGCCCGATGGACGTGGATGGACCGGGCCTCGTGTGAATCGAGCCGCGAGAAGCTCGCGCCAGAACGAACTCGGATAGTCTCTCTTGATTCTCCGCTGGCGATGCGCCGCGGGTTCGAGAGGGATGCCATGTCCACGCCATTTGGATTCAAACACGCCGACGATCACGCGCGGCTGCGCGACGCCTTTTTGCGAGCGGATTTCACGCTGCATGGTGTGCCGCGTGCGCTGGGCGTCGCGTCGATGGAGGCGTTCAAGGGGCTTGGCGACGCCGTGGTCGAACGGCGCACGCATTCAGGTCGCCCGATCGACGTCTGCATCCGCCTGTTTCTCATCAGTTCGCCGGTGCGAAGCGCCGCCGCCGAGCGTGCCTTTGCGCCGCTTTCGCTGCAGGCGATGGCCGATGCGGGCCTGCTCGCGTTCGAAGGTGACGAGGTGAAGCCCGCGTGCGAGATGCTGCCCCTCGACGGCTACTGGTACGCCTACGACATGCCCGCGCGCAAGACCGGTCGCGTGCGCGAGGACTATGTGATGGGCGTTGGCGCCAGCAGCACGCTCGTCTGTCGTCACGCGGTGCGTCAACCGGGCGCGACGGTTCTCGACATGGGCTGCGGCGCGGGGTACATCGGCTTTGAGATGTCGCGTTTCGCCGACGCAACGCCCGGCGCGGTGGTGGGGGTCGACCGCAACGCCCGCGCGATCGAGATGGGACGCTTCAATGCCGCCCTCGCGGGCAAGACCAACTGCGAGTTTGTGCAGGGCGACATGTTCGCGGCAGTCCCGGGTCGACGGTTCGATCTGATCGTGACCAATCCGCCGTTTGTGATTTCGCCAGAGAAAACCTACATCTTCCGCGACAGCGGCAGGTCGGGCGATTCGATCGTGCAGGAGGTCTGCGGCCAGTTCGCGCCGCATCTCAACGCCGGCGGCTGGGCCAGCATGGTCTGCAACTGGGCCCATCTTAAGGGCGTGCCGGTTCAGGATCGTCTGCGGACATGGTTCGCCGGGCATGACCTCGACGTGCTGGTGCTCACCGCCGAGACGCGCCCGGCCGACATGTACGCGTGGACATGGGTCAATCACACGGCGCCCGACAGCCCGACCAACATGCAGATGCGATTCGAGCAGTGGGTCGAGTCGTACGAGCAACTCGGGATCGAGTCGGTCAGCGCTGGCATTGTCGTATGTCGCAAACGCGACGACGGCGGCGGACCTCGCGTGTGGTTCGATGACACGCCGACCAACGCGAGCGCGGACTCGAGCGGCAATCTCAGCGACAACCTTGCCCGCATCTTTGACAATCGACACGCGATCGAGACTCTCGATCATGCGGCCGCGCGGACCGACGGCCCGCGGGATTGGCTCGGGATGCGGTTCCGGCTCGCGCCCGGCGCGATGCTTGAACACACGCTCGAAGGCGGCGGCGAAGGCGCGTGGACGGCCGTCAAGACCGAACTGTCGCTGCAGATGGGATTGGGCTATCGCTTCGGGCTTGTTTCCAGCGTGCTGCCGATCGTGTCGCTGATGAACGGCGAGCGGAACTTAGCCGCCGTCTTGCGCGATGCGGAAAAGGCCATCGGCGCGCCGGCGGCATCGATGGTGCCCGGTGTCGTGCAGATCACGCGGGCCATGCTCGAACGCGGCTTCATCGAAGTCGCGGCGAGTACGGCCGCGTCCAAATAACACGATTTCGCGCAATAACGGGACAAGGACGTGTCCGGTTTTCCGGATTCGATCTCTCTTGGAGAGAAGCACTTGCGCAATGTTCAAGTTTTCAGGGTGCAGTCCTCGATGTCTACAGTCCTCCCATGGACATAAACCCACGGGACCAGGAGCAAGAGGAAATGCCCCCAAGCGCCCTCCGCGCCATTACGCCCTCCGGGACCAACGGATCTGGATTGAACCCGCCCACGCCGCAACCCCTGCTTGCGCCGGTCACGATGAAGACCATTCGCCAGATGATGGCGGCGGGTACCGCGTTCGCATGTCTCACCTGTTATGACGCGACCACCGCGCGCTGGCTGCAACGCGCCGGCGTGCCGGTGCTGCTCGTTGGTGACTCGGCTGCCGAGGTCATCCTCGGACATCGCCGCACGATCGACATGCCGATGGACGTGCTCGTCGCGCTCACGGCCGCCGTGAAGCGCGGCGCGCCCGACGCGTTCATCATGGCCGACATGCCCTTCATGTCGTATCAGGCCGACGAGAACGACGCGCTGCACAATGCGGCTCGCTTTCTCACCGAGGGGCAGGCCGACATCGTCAAACTCGAAGTCGAAGAGTCGTTCGCGAAACTCGTGCAGAAGATGACGCGGGCCGGAATCCCGGTTTGCGCGCACATCGGCAGTCGCCCGCAGACCTCGGCGATCACGGGGGGCTACCGGGCCGCCGGCCGCACACGCGACGAGGCCGACCAGATCGTCCGTGATGCGGTGGCGATGGAGGCGGCGGGCGCCCAGATGCTGCTCGTCGAAGCCGTTCCAGATGAAGTCACCGAGCGTGTGATGAAGTCGACTGGCCTGCCGCTGATCGGCATCGGCGCGGGCACGACTTGCCACGGCCAGGTGCTCGTCCTGCAAGACCTGCTGGGTATGAGCGACTATCCGCCTCGCTTTGCCGAACCCGCGGCCCAGATGGGCCCCGCGATCGCCCAGGCGGCGGCCGAATGGGTCTCGCGCGTCGCGCAGCGGAGCATCGGCGGGCGTCGCTATGCCATGAAGATCGATGGCGCGCCGGCGACTGGAATCACCACGCCCAACGCCGGGAAGTGACCGCCTGCGTCGCGAGCGTGTTCGACCGATCGTGAACCAAACCCGGGTCAGTACCCCATTGTTTGTCGAACATCCGCGCGGTTTTCGCGTATTCTCTGTCGCGTCCAGACGATGGAGAACCCATGCGCCGATTCGTGGCCCTCGGGCCCGCACTCTTGGTCCTTGTCACCAGCGCGCTGTTGCTGTTGCTCGTGCCCGGGCTGGTGCGTCAGGCCGACTGGGCGGCCACATACGCCGCGATGAATGTCTCGCAGCAGACGCTCGATGACGACGATCTGCTCAAACGATTCGACACGCTCACCCGCGCGGTCGCGACGAGTGTCGAGCCTTCGGTCGTTCACATCGATGTGGCTCAAAGCAGCGGCGATGTGATGTTCCGTCGCGGGTCGTCGGGCTCGGGCTGGGTCTATGACGATGCTGGGCACATTGTCACCAATGCCCACGTCGTCCGCGGTGCTCGTCAGATCAGCGTGCAGTTTCATGACGGTCGCGTTGAGATCGCCGAGGTCGTCGGCGCCGATCCGTTGACCGACATCGCCGTGCTTGATGTGCCGGTGTCGGGCGGCCTGTTTCCTGCTCGTCGTGCCGCGGGCGACCGCGTCGAGCAGGGCGATCGCGTGTACGCCTTCGGCTCGCCGTTTGGCTTCAAGTTCTCGATGTCCGAGGGCATCGTCTCGGGTCTCGGTCGCACGGCGGGGCCGAATCTCGGCTTCACCGGTTTTACGAACTTCATTCAGACCGATGCCGCGGTCAATCCCGGCAACTCCGGCGGTCCGCTCGTCGACCGTCGCGGTCGCGTTGTCGGCATGAACGTCGCCATCGCCACCGCCCGCGACACCAGCGACGAAGGCGAAGGGCAATCCGCGGGCATCTCCTTCGCCATCCCGCTCCAAACGATCGAGACCGTCGTCGAGCAACTCATCAGCGGGGGCAAGGTTGCGCGGGGTTTCCTCGGCATTTCGTTCGAGCGCGTGCCGTTCGTTATCAACCACGACGGCGGCTTCAAGGGCACGGGCCTGCGAATCGAGAGTTTCGCGGAGGAGAGTCCGTCGCAAGCCGCGGGCCTCAAGGTCGGCGACGTGATCGTTGCGCTCGACGGCCAGCGCGTGCAGGAGATGGATGTTCTGCGTTCCATCATCACCAGCTATCGCCCGGGGCAGACGGTGAAAGTCCGCGTGTGGCGCGACAATAACTATCTCGACGTGCCCGTCGCGCTTGGGCGCATGCCCGTCGCCGCCACCGTTGACGATCGCTTCCGTCTCCGTGTTGCCCACGCGACTGGGCTGCTGTTCGCGTCGGACCCCGGCGGCGTGGTTGTCACACAGGTCATTCCCGAATCCATCGCCGACAAGGCTGGGTTCAAGGTCGGCCAGATCATCACTCAGGTCGGCGGCGAGGCCGTGGATGATGTACGCGATGCGCTGGGCCGATTGATCGAGGCAGGGATTCTCGAAGGTCGCACCGTTGATGTGCAGGTGCTGCCGTCGGGCGAGGAAGGCCACGCCCCGCCGGAGACGCTGCGGCTCAAGATCAAATGATCGACACCGCACGCCGCGTCATGCCGGGCGAATGCCGCGATACAACTGCTGCACGCGATCGGCTTCTTGGCGGCGCACGCTCTCCAGCGTCGCACGCGGAATCCGCCACATGTTCTCGGTTCGGGTCACCGTTGCACAGTGCTCCGTCATGCAGCGATAGAGCATTTTGAACGCGTCGCGCGGTTGGTGCATCTGGTCCAGTGCTTCGATCAGGTCCTGTCGTGTCACATCTTGGTCGAACAGGTCGATGAGCGCGGCGGGTGCCTGGGCGGCGCGCTCGGGCGCGACGCACACCTTGAGGCGCGCCTCGCACAAGTCATAAAGGCTCGCGCCGGTCCACTGCAAGCGTTCGACGAGATTCTGCTTGTCCAGGCGTGCCTCCTGGAAGAAAGCGTTGGATTCTTTGAACAACGCGTGCCGCAGTTCGATCGGCAGCAGCATCTTGACGCCAACGCCCTCGCGCTGAAGGAACTTGTTGTTGAGCATCGGCCACACGACGGCCCGCATACGGTCGGCGTCGCCGCTGACGAGCGTCGGTTCGTCCATACGATCGACGATGATGACCATGCCGCCGTAGCCGCTCTTGGCGAGCACCGAGCGGAGGGCGTCGAGCATGACATAGCGGATTTCGTCCGAGTCGCCAACCGGCAGGTTGACGCTCGCGCGCGTCGAGCGATCAAGTTGTGCGAGTGAATCGGCGAAGGACCAGTGCGCCCGCGCGAGGACACGCACTTGCTTGCGGACGCGTCGCCCGAGCGTGCGCAGCACCAGTTCATCCCACACCGCGTGCTTGAGGATCGCCAGCACCCATACGCCCAGCAGCGCGCCAAGCGAGTACATGAGCGTCGGGTCCGTCAGAGGCACTTTCTGTACATACGCCAGCGCAAACACCACCAGCGATGGCACCCATCCGAAAAACGCGAGCGTCGATGTCAGCACTCGCGACCACGGCGGCAAGATGCGAAGCCGCCGACGCAGCGCCCGCGTCCGCATCGGGCCGCGGTCGGGTCGGTCGTACACGGCCTGCACACGCAGCAGAGCGCGCCGCTGTGGCGAGTCCAGCGACTTCACGAGATCGCGCGGCTTGGTGTTGAGCAGGCCCGGCTCCGCGCCGCCCTCGTTGAGCATCGCATCGACCAGTCGCACGGTGATCAGGTGCAGAATCGCGTCGAGGTGATCGACCAGTCGCAGTTTCTGGAACGACTCCAGCGGCCCCTTGCTGCCGCCGGCGGCAAGCCGCGCGTGCAAGCGATCAAGAAACGAGTTCAGGTCGTCATAGGCGACCAGCAGCACGCGATTCTTGGGATTGGCGTCGTTGTGGGCGTTGATGCGAGACGCGAGTTGCAGGCGCATCGCGGTCTTGCCGCTGCCTTTCTCGCCAAAGACGATCGCGCTGGATGGGTGGGCGAGATCGCCGAGGACTTTCTCAAAGTCGGAGTGAAACGCCGCGAAGTGCCCGCCCGCCGCAGGGGTCGCGCCGGTGTCCAGCGCCGACATCCGCGAAAACACAGCGTCCGCGCGGGCCTCCTCGCCCCGGAAGGGGTTCTCAGCCAGGCCCCAATGCGTGAGCAGTTCAGCGAGTGTCATGTGCGGGAGGGAAGTGGCGAAGTGGCGAAGTGGCGAAGTGGCGAAGTGGCGAAGTGGCGAAGTGGCGAAGTGGCGAAGTGAATCGCCATTCTATCGCATCGGGGTTCGGACGACGGACGTTGTGATTCTTGACTTCGTGCCTTTTGTCCTATGCCTTTCGCACTCCGTCTCTTCGTCTCTCCGTCTCTTCTCCTCAGTGATCCACCTTGTGTCCCAACTTGGGCGACAACTTCGCCACGATCCGATCCAGCGTCGCCTTGTCGCGGGCCTCGGCGTTGAGTCGCAGCAGCGGCTCGGTGTTGCTCTTGCGGATGTTCGCCCACCAGCCCCCGTGCTCGCCCTTGGTCGCGAAGCAGTCGATGGTCACGCCGTCCATCTCGTCGATCTTGGCGTTCCACGGCGCGCCGCCGAACTCCTTCTTGATCGCCGCGATCGCGCCGTCCTTGTCCTCGATGTTGAAGTTGATCTCGCCCGACTGCGCGTAGCGTGCGATCGGCTTGATGAGTTCGCTCAGGCTCTTGCTGCCCTGCGCGAGGATGCTCAGGATCACTCCCATGGCGATCGCGCCGCTGTCGGCGTTGTAGTTGTCGCGGAAGTAGAAGTGCCCCGAGAGTTCGCCGCCGAACACGCACTTTTGGTCGGCCAGCGCCGCTTTCATGTTGACGTGTCCAACTTTGCCGCGCACGGCCTTGCCGCCCGCCTTGGTGATGTCCTCTTCCACCGCCTTGGTCGACCGCAGGTCATACGCGATCGACGCGCCCGGGTTGTCCTTCAGGAAGTACTTGCCCATCAGAACGGTGAGGTGATCACAGCCGACGATGTGCCCCTTTTCATCCACCGCGAAGCAGCGATCCGCGTCGCCGTCATAGCAAAAGCCGACGTCGGCCTTGTGCTTCAGCACCGCTTCCTGCGTCCACTTCATGTTCGCGGCCACGAGCGGGTTGGGCTCGTGAACGAACACGCCCTTGGTGTTTTCAAAGTGCAGTGGGATGATCTCCAGCCCCGACGCCGCCCCCAGCGATGACTCCTTGCCAAAGACCTTGGGGATCATCGTGCCCGCCATGCCGTTGCTCGCGTCGATCACGACCTTGAGCTTCTTCCCGCTGGGGATGTGGAGGAAGTGGCGGACGTGCTTGGTGTACGCGGCCCACAGGTCGCGCACTTCAACGCGACCCGAGGCGGGTTGCAGCGTCGCCTTGTCCACCATCGCCGCGTGCTTGCGCACCTCGGCCAGGCCGCTTGTCTCTCCGACCGGCTTGGCCTTGCGCTTGGAGAACTTGAAGCCGTTGTAGTTCGGCGGATTGTGGCTCGCCGTCACTTGAATGCCGCCCGCGCAATCCAGGTGATTGACCGCGAAGTAGATGAAACTGGTGTCGACCATGCCGACGTCGATCACATCACCGCCGTGGTCGCGGATGCCCTGGATCAGCGCCTTCGCGAGGCTCGGCGAGTGCGTGCGCATGTCGCGCCCGACCACGATGTTCCGCATCATCGGTGTCGTCTCGCCGGCGGCGGCCGCGTCAGCAAGCAGGAACTTCGACGCGCCATAGCCGATCTGCCACGCGAGCGCCTCGTTGACCAAATCGGGATAGGTGCCGCGGACGTCGTAGGCCTTGAAGATGCGACCGAGCATGCGAGCAAACCTCCGTGGAAATCGAGCAAACCAGAACCCGCCGAACGGGTGCCCGCCGGGCGGCGTGCCTCGCCGCAGGCGGGGGGCCTAGTTTAGTCGACGGAATCGAGGATGTGCCGAGAGTTTGTGTTGCGTTTGGGTATTCGTGCGCGGTTGACGACGTGGCCACTGATCTCGCGGGAGATTCCGCAGTCCAGACCCGATCACCCCGCACAGGGATGGCCTGGGAAAACATTGAACGGCTACGGCGTCGGGACGGGCGGTCCAACCTGCGCATCGTCGCTGGGAGGGCGAAGCGCCGCGTCAGATTCCGCGCCGCTCGCCGCGATGAACTCGCGACGAATCGCGCCCTCGTCGTCGGCCCGCCCGTCAAGCGGGACCACGCCAAGGACGCGCTGGTCCGCGGCGATGACGATCAACGCCGCAGCCAGCCCCGGGCCGAAGCGATCCAGCGCGATGCCCGTTGACGAGGTCGACAACATCGAGCCGAACTTCTGACCAAGGTATTTCTGATCCACCGCGTCCCAGCGTGCCGTCCACGCGGCCAGACGCTCCACCGCGATCTCATCGCCTTCGAGTACCGCGATCGGTCGAATCGCGAGCGGAGCAACGCCGCGCGGCGACTTGATTCCCAGCCCTTCGATCGCGGCGATCCCCGCCTTCGCATCCGCGAGAATCAGCCGCGCTTCCTCGGTGTCCGCGCTGGGACGGAACGCGACCAGCACGAGCGCACCCGGCGGAGTCGCCGGCGCGAACACATCAGAAACGCTGAACGGGGCGAGCGTCGCATCCAGTATCGGGAGTGTGGGAAATCTCTGGCCGATCGTCACATCGCCCGCGCGCGGGCCGAGCAGATCGATCGCCGCCACGCGTTCGCGCCCTTCGCTGTTGAGCGGCCAGCTCTGCGGATCGCCCGCGTCGAGCGGGGTACATGCGAGTTCGAGCCGCAGCCGCCCCTCGCCCCCGCCCGCAAGCACGTCCGCACTGAACTGACGTACGCGACCGGTGACTTGATCGATCGTCAGCACCACGTCGCCCGCGCGGCCGCGCCCGAGGATCGCGTACGTCGGCTTGCCGCCAAGCGTGCGCGACTCGACTGATGACCACGTCACCCCGCGCACATACGACACAGGCGATGTGAGCTCTCGATCACCGCCCAGCGCGATTGCGATTTGGGGCAAGGGCAACGGAGGCAGCACCGCCGTGAGTCGATCGGGCTTGAGCCCCTCGGGCAACTCGGTTTCAAAGCATGAACGCGGCTCAAGACGACTGATCGCCAGGAGCAGACTGTGGTCGGCATGGATGAGCAGGCTGCCAAGCTCGAGCCGCAGTTGACGAGGACGAAAGCCCGCCGCGTCGCCGCGATCAACGCGCACAACCGCCGTCGCGCGGCGTTCTCCCCCGGCGCGATCCGACGCGATCTTTCCCTTGGAGTCGCCGTTTGTGTTCGCGGGGATGACGCGAATCTGCACGCGATCCGCGACCGGGCCGCGTTGGTACGCGTCGATCACCAGCGCGAGTGCCTGTGCAGGCGTGATCGGTGAAGCGGGCGGCGCAAACTCGCTTGCGGTATCGCCACTCGCCGCTGCCGCCGCTTGTGCGAACGAGATCGAAATCGCCACCGTGAGCAGAGAACCGGCGAAGAAAGAGCGGCAAGTCATGACGAGATGCTATCGCGCCAGAAGCCGTGCGTACTCCACCATCGCGGCGGTGGGGGCGTGGCGTGGGTGCCAGCCCAGCCCCTCTCGCGTCTGGCTCATGTCAGCGCAGGTGTAGTCCTGATAAAACGCGCGAATGTTCGCGGGCATCTCAAAAAACTCGGTCGGTCGCTCGGCGGCGCTCAACCCCAGACCTTCGCGCACCGCGTCGGCGATCTGGGCGAAACTTGTGACCTGTCCGGAGCCGAGGTTGTACACCCCGCCGCGCACGTCTTTGCGGGCACCAAGCCCGGCGGCGGCCATCGTGCAGTCGACGACATCGCGGACCGAGATCTGATCGCGGGACTGGTCACCCGGGGCGAAGATGCGAGGCCGCTTGCCGTCGAGCATCTGGCACGCGAGTTGATACACCATCGACGCCATCTTGCCCTTGCGTGCTTCGCCGGGGCCAAAGACGTTGAAGTAGCGAAGCCCGACCACCATCCCCGAGTCGGCGGCGAGGCGCCGATGCTCGCACTCCATCAGCCACTTCGAGAACCCATAGACGTTGTTGGGCTTGCCCGCAGCCGAGACAGGAAACGGCTTCTTGTCAATGCCCTCGTACGGCGAGCCATAGGTGGCCGCGCTGCTGGCGTACACCAACCGCGTGTCGCTGTTCAGGCACGCGTGCAGCAGTGGAACGAAGCCGCTCGTGTTGACGCGGAGCATTTCCGCCTCGTCCATCACCGTGGTATCGGTGATCGCGCCGAGATGGAAGACCGCCGCCGGTCGGTGCATCGCGAGCAGTGCAGGCCAGTCCATGCGCGAGTAGCACATCGCCTCGACGCGATGCGTGAACGTGCCCACGCCGTCGCGTTCGAACGCCTCAACCAGGTTCGCGTATGAACCGGTTCGGAAGTCGTCGACCACGATGAGCTGCGCGCCACGATCGCGCGTGCACAACGCGGCACAAAGATTCGCGCCGACGAAGCCTGCACCGCCGGTGATGATGAACACGGGTGAATCGGGCATGGAAGCCAAGGATAGGGACGATGCACGAAACGGGGCGCGGCACGCACGCCGCCCGAGCCTCGACCGCGATGCACGCGATTCCGCCGGCGTCTCACTCAAATTACTTCAGCGCGTGCATGCCCGCCGCGACACGCCTGCGATTCAGCACCTCGAGCGCATGGGCGTGGTCCTTCACGAGCTTGATCAGTTGGCTCGTCGTGCAGCACAGTCGCAGCGCGGCCTTGCCGACGTCGAGCGACGCCGATTCGATCACATCCAGCGCCTCCGCGAGAAGCGATGGATAGTCCTCATGGGTCGGGTTGCAGACGATTTTGCCTTCCGCCGAGCACCGACGCTTCCACAGTTCGCTGCGGATCTCGCCGATCGGCACGAGACACCGGACGTTGATCGCGAGCGCAAGCCGAAGTCGAAACACGGCGACCTTATGATTCTCCGTCGCACTGCGTCGTTCGCCCGCCTGGGCCGAGATGCCCGTCGGCTCATGCACGAGTGTGACCTTCGTCTCCACTTTGTTTCGATGTTGTCCGCCGGGTCCGGTCGACCGCCCCTTCGTCATCACGCACGACTGCAGCAACCTCGCAATATCAAGCGATGCGGGGTGCGGCGGGGATGTGAAGACTGTCTCTGCCACGTCAAGCGCTCACTCATACTCCGCAAAGTCTTTGCGGGTCGACCCGTTTCTACTTCTTGCATCTGTGCCTGCATCCCTTCGTGCCATTTGCCTCACAACCCCGTCGTCGGCACGGCACGCAAGTCCAGCCCGCTCACCCGCCCGGCCGCGTGCAGTTCACATGCCAATCCCGCGATCATCGCCGCGTTATCGACGCAGAACTCCATCGGTGGCAGGCGCAACGCAACGCCGCGCTTGTTCGCCCAAGTCTCCAGCTCGCCGCGCAGTCGAGAGTTGGCGGTGACGCCTCCGCCCGTGAGCAAGGTGCGGACCTTCGTGCCCTGCTGCGACAAGTGCTCCACCGCGCGATCAAGTTTCAACAACACTGCGCCGACGGCGGCACGCTGAAACGACGCGGCCAGATCGCGCTTGCGTTCATCTGTCAGGGCCAGCGGTTTCGGCGCGTCTTCGCGGGCCTGAGGCACGCCGCGTGTCGCATACAGCAGCGCGGTCTTGAGCCCCGAAAACGAAAAGTCGAGTGACTCGCCACCCAGCCGACTCACCGGCAGGTCCACCGCGCGATCATTCGCGCCGGGCGCTCGTGCGAGACGATCAAGATTCGGGCCACCGGGGTGCGGCAGCCCGAGAATCGTCGCGGCTTTGTCAAACGCCTCGCCCATCGCGTCGTCGATCGTCGCGCCGAGTCGGCGCACGCTGAGCCAGTCGTCGAGCAGATAGAGCGACGTATGTCCGCCGCTGACCACCAGCCCGAGCGCCGGAAACGCCTTCGCTTGTGGCGCGTTCATCGAGCCCGCGTACAGATGCGCGTGGACATGATCCACGCCGACCAACGGCACTCCGAGCGACCACGCGAGCGACTTTGCCGCCGAGACGCCGACGAGCAGCGCGCCGATGAGTCCCGGCCGATGCCCGACCGCGATCGCGTCGAGTTCGGCGTACGAGGCGCCCGCGTCGTCGAGCGCCCGGCGTACGACCGGCAGAACTCGCTCCGAGTGCGCCCGACTCGCCAGTTCTGGCACGACCCCCGCGTACTCGCCGTGAATCTCGTGCTGGCTTGCGACCACGCTCGATCGCACGCGCGTCCCGTCTTCAACCACCGCGGCGGCGGTCTCATCGCACGACGTCTCCAGCCCGAGGATCAGCATTCGAACCGCTCCCGGAGCGACGGCAGGGCAGCAATCACGGGCGAAGAGAACTCATCGCCACCGGGCCCACTGGTCAGGTGCTCGCGTGCTTCACTCGATTCTCCTCGTGCGCGCCGCAGATCCGCAACCATCACTTGCTCGACTCCGGAGTCTTCGCCGGCTCATTCGTCTTCTCTTCGCTCTTCTTGGTTTCGTCCAGCTTTTCCGGTGTCGCCGGCGCATCGCCCAGGGCCTTCACGTCGGCGTCAACGAGCCACTCTTCAAGACTCGGGCCGGTGATCTCGAGCTCGCGCAAGAGATTGCCGTCCTTGTCGTACACCTTGACGCGCCCGCCCGCGACATTGATCGCATCGGGCCACAGGTCGGCGGGCTTGGTCTCGTCGCCCGACGCCTTTTCCAGCGCATCGATCCGCTTCTGCACATTGATCATCGAGCGCGAAAGCCTGCGAGCAAAATCGCGCGTCTTGCCCAGTTCCGCCGCCGCGATCGCCTTCCCGGCTTGATTCGGCTGGCCTGTCGCTACCCATTCGCCGGTGTCGATCTTCTTCTGCAGCGCCTTGACCGCCGCCCCGAGTTGCGGGTCCTTGAGTTGCGACACGATCCACTCCGGGTCCGACCAGTTGCTGAGCGACGCATGCACCTTTCCAACCTTGATGATCTCTTCCTCGCGCCGAGCCCGGATCATCTCGATCGACTCCTGGTCCGTCATCGGCACGAAAAACCCGTCGCTCGGGTCCACGCCCCATTCGCTGCTGTCGTCCTTGCGCGTGATGCTGCGCCCCGACGGCAGGTAGTACCCCTGCTCTGTCATCTTCAATTCGCCGCCCGATCCGCCGTCGATCTGGTGAACGCTCTGGACGCTGCCCTTGCCAAACGTTCGCGTGCCGATGACCTTGGCCCGGCTGTTCTCGACGAGTGCGCCGGAAAGCACCTCGCTCGCCGACGCGCTCTGGCCGTTGACGAGCACCACCATGTGGAACTCCGGAAGCGTGCCCGCGTCGGTCGCGCGGGTGATGACTTCCTTGTGGGCACGCCCGCGGGTCGAAACGATCACGCCTTCCTTTAGGAACATGTCGGCGATCTCGCACGCCTCATCCAGCAGGCCGCCGGGGTTGAACCGCAGATCGAAGATCAGCCCCTTCACCCCGCCATTCTCGGCGTTCACCGACTTCAGGGCGGCGGCGATCTCTGCGGCGCACTGCGGCGTGAACTGGCTCAGCCGGATGTACGCGATGCCGCGCCCCTGATCGATCATGTACTGCCACGTCGTCGCGTCCGCGTCGTCGCGATGGAAGCCCTTCACGCTGCGCGTCTTGATTTTGTCACGCACGAGATCGACCGTGATCTTCTCGCCCTTGCGATCGATCAGCAGTTTCACGCTCGTCCTCGGCTCGCCGACGAGCAGCGAGATGCACTCGTCGACGCTCTTGCCCTGCGTCGACTTCCCGTCGATCTCCACCACGCGATCCTCGGGCATGAGCCCGGCCCGGTACGCGGGCGAGTCCTCGAGCGGCGACTCGATCGTCAGAACGCCGTCTCGCACCATCACCGAAGCGCCGATGCCGACGTACTCGCCGAGCAGGTCCTTGTTGAACTCGCGGGTTTCCTTCGCCGGCACATACACGGTGTACGGATCGCCCAGCGCCTCGACCATGCCCGAGACCGCCGCGCTCTGTAGCGACGCGATCTTCTCATCCGGCAGCGGATCGACATACTTCTTCGCGATCAGCGACTTGACCTCGACGAGCGGGTCAAAGAACTTGTACTCGTCGCCGCGACGGACCAGCGCGATCGTGGAGCCGACCACCGCGACTCCCAAGATCGAGATCAACGACGCGCGGAACAAGGTCGACGAGTTCATGCACGATTCCTTTCACAGCCGCAGCGGCCGCGGTGACTTGCGATCCATCTCTTCAGCGTTCTCTTCCGTGCCCCATCTTGTCGGAGACGCCTTGGCTTTCACCGCCAAAGCATAGTGATCGTCGTGGGTGCGGGCGGCTGCCCTCATGCCGCGACGACAGCGCCTGTGCGCATGAAAGAGGCCCGCGGTTCGCCGCGGGCCTTGGTCAATCTGCGTTCTTTCACTGCTCCAAGCACACGGGCGCGTTCGCTCGTGTGCCAGGCTTAGGCGACTTCGCGGGTCAGGCCGATGTTCCGGGCCCGGGCCGCGTCGATGCCCGTCGGAATGCCACCGGGGATACCGGCCGGAATGCCGCTGGACGGGATGCCGCTGGACGGGATGCCGCCGGGGACGCCGTTCACGGTCGGAACGACGCCCTGAGGAACGTAGCCCTGAGGAATGTAGCCCTGAGGGATGAAGTTCTGGGGGATGAAGCCCTGGGGGATGAAGTTCTGGGGGATGAAGTTCTGCGGAACAAAGCCGGGAAAGAAGCCCAGCGGCCCGCCGAACGCGAAGGGATTGAACCCGCCAAAGCCACCGAATCCTGTGTTGAACGGGGTGTTGAAGCCCGAGTTGAACGGTGTGCCGAACTGGCTGAAGTTCTGACCCGTGTAGCCGCCAAAGGTCAGCGGATTGAACCAATTGTTGAACGGGGTATTGAACGGCATGTTGAAGCCATTCGAGATCGGGAACGGCGAGAAGTTCTGGGTCGAGAACGGCGTCGCATACTGACCGATCCCGCCGCCAACCAGCCCGTTCCACGGGTTCGTCTGCTGCCCATTCCACTGCCCATTCCACGCGCCGGGGAACTGGCCCGGGAACTGATTCTGGAACTGGCCGTTCCACTGGCCGCCAAACGCCGAGAAGCTCTGCGGGATGTACTGCGGGACGAACGGGTTGTTGAACTGATTGCCGACCTGGCCGCCGTGCTGGCCAATGTAGTGACCGCCAAACGAATTGGCGGTCGGCTGCCAGAAGAAGTTGCCGACGGCGTCAGAAACGCTCGGCCCGTGATTCTGGATCGTGGGCGTGCCGTTCGTCGTGTTGTACTGGCCGTTCACATACTGACCGTTCGTGGCCTGCCCGTTGACGTACTGCCCATTGGTGTACTGGCCATTCACATACTGCCCGTTGGTCGTCGGGATGGTCGTGCCGGGCACGCCGCCGCCGAAGAACGGCGTCGCGTTCTGGGCGATGTACCCCTGCGGGACATACCCCTGAGGGAAGTAGCCCTGCGGCGAGAACGACTGCGGGTAGGACCCGGGGTTGAAAAAGCCGTTGGGCTGGTTGAAGAAACCGGGGAAGTTGGCCGGGAAGAAGCCGGGGAAGGCACCAAAAGTATTCATCGCAGCGTCCTTTCTATGACGGGCCCGTTCGTAACGCGAATGGCCTCACGACCCGAGAAGTCGCGTGGCGGCGTCCTGCCGCCGGTTGGCCATCGCTCCCTCCGCAATCTGCGGGCCGAATCACCTCTTTGAGCGTGCCCGTTTGAGTGGGGAGGAATGGGCTCATCGGCTGTTCCTGTCCGATGCTTGAAACTTCGCCCCCGCCCGCTGCGAACGGTGGGGAGGGCCAAACGCCGATCATCGTGAACCGATCCCCTTCTGCCGCGTCTGACTGCCAGCGGCGCACGCCGCGTTGAGGGACAAGCCATGCCCAACCCGCTCGCCCAGCACGAGTTGAACGGTTCCGATTGCCCAGCACGCACGCCCGTCATGGGGTCACGCGTGCTCATCCTGGTGCTCGCGGCGGGTGCGGCCGGCACGCTCGCGGCAACCACAGCTCTCGCCCAACAGACCGAGCCCGCCCCACCCGCGCCCGTCAAATCGATCTCCGAGCCGCGCCCCAACGCCAGCGCGAACTTCAACACCGCCCACCGCGGCAGTCTCGACTCCCGCCTCTGGAAGCCCATCACCGCCGAGTTCAAAGAGCAGCGCGTCGATGATGTGCTCGCCTACGTCACCCAAGTCAGCGGCCTTGAACTCGAACCATTCTGGACCAACGACAAAGAACCCGTCGGCCTCGCCGCCGACACCCTCGTCTCGTTCAAGGCCAACAGCACGCCCGCGCTGCGCGTGATCGAGCGCGTCCTCGATGCCGTCGGCAAGGACGCAGGCGTCGAGAACGCGTGGCAACTCACCGAAGACGGCACGCTCCAGATCGGGCCCAAGGACCGACTCAACGCCTTCAAACGCACCGAGGTCTACGACATCAGCGATCTGACCCTCGAACTCAAGGACTTCGTCGACGCGCCGACGTTCGACATTCAGCAGTCCGGCGCGACCGCCGTGCCCTTCACCGCCGCCGGGCAGCAAGACCAGCCCGCGCGCAGCAAACAAGAACGGGGGCAGGAGATCGTCGACTTCGTGCGTCAGAACGTCGAGCCTGCGCAATGGACCGACTCGGGCGGCACCGGCGGCACGATCACGCTCCACCGCACCACCATGGTCGTCACCGCTCCTGAATACATTCATCGCCAGATCGACGGCAACGGCCGCGGCAAGTCCACCACGCTCAAGATTCACATTCCCGCGGCACCGCGCAGCGCCAACATCACCGCCGCCAAGCCCGCCGCGACCAAAACCGCTTCAACCAAGACTGCGCCGAACAAGCCCAGTGCTACGCCTGCCGCCGCGACGCCCTCGACGTTGACGCCCGATGCGACGGCGAAGCCAGCGACCGAGTCGAAGAGCCAGCCCGACTCGCGATGAGCACCGCGACTCCGCGCGATCTTGCGCTCACCGCTCGACCAGAATCTCGCTGAGCGGCTTGCGATGGATATCAGGCACGCGACAGTCCTCCGTCGCATACCCGACCGGAATCAACAAGTACGGCCGCTCGTGCGCTGGCCGCCCCAAAATCTCCCCCAGAAACGCCATTGGGCTCGGCGTGTGCGTGAGCGTTGCCAGCCCCGCAAACTGGGCCGCCGCCAGGAACATGCCCACCGCGATGCCCACTGACTCATTGACGTAATACACCTGCGCGGCGTCGTCGGTCTTCATCATCTTGAAGACCACCACCAGCCAGGGCGCGATCTCCAGAAACGACTTGTCCGTGTCCGTGCCCAGCGGAGCGAGGTCCGCCAGCCACTCCGGCGTCGCACGCCGTTCATAGAACTCACGCTCCTCCGCCTCGGCCCCCAGCCGGATTTGTCGCTTGATCGCCGCATCCGAGACCGCGACAAACCGCCACGGTTGTTTGTTCGCGCCCGACGGCGCGCTCCCGCCGCACGCGACGAGCGACCGAATCGTCTCCACCGGCACCGGACGCGCCGAGAACTGCCGAACCGACCGGCGCAAGCGCAACGTCTGATAGAACGCATCGGCGGCGACTTGCGAAGAAACTCCCGGATTGAACGATTGATGCGGCACTGTGGCGTGACTCATGCGTCCAATGTACCGCGAACGGGACGTGCTGCCCGGTTTGCATTGGTCACTGGTCGTCGTGGTGTCGTGTCGCGGACAGCACTGCCACTTCCCGCTTTGTCGTGACACGCGGCCAGCCTTGCCGCGCGGATGCTGCCTCATCCCGCGCCGGTTTCTCGCCCGCCCGCTCGAAACCCCCTCCCTCTGTCTAGGATCGCGTACCGATGTCCGACGTGCAGAAGTCCGAACGCCCCGACGCCTATGCCGCCGTGCGGATCGGGGACTATCGCCGATTCGCGCTTGGGTTTTTCCTCGCGGCGACCGGTCTGCAGATGCTCGGGCTCGCCGTCCTCTGGGAGATTCACAAGCGAACCGATGATCCCCTCGCGATGGGCCTCACCGGCATCGCGAGGGCCCTGCCCGTCGTGCTGCTCGCGCTCCCCGCCGGGCATGTGGTCGATCGCCTCGACCGCAAGTGGATCATCATCGTGAGTCAACTCTCCTTCGGCGTGCTCGCGGGGCTCCTCGCTCTCGCGTCGATCTTTGTCTGGCCCGTGTGGACGTACTACGTCATCCTGCTTCTCATGGGCTGCACCCGCGCCTTCAATGGCCCGGCCCGCTCATCGCTCCTGCCCCAACTCGTCCCGCCGCAGACCTTTCACAACGCCGTGACGTGGAACAGCGGGCTGTTCCATGTCGCGGCGGCAGTCGGGCCGGTGCTTGCCGGGCTCACCATCGAAGCCACGCACCACAAGGCATGGCCTGTCTACCTCGTGGTGTGCGTGACCTCGCTGATCTTCTGCGTCCTCGCAACCACGCTCTCGCCGCGCCCCATCAAGCGAGAGCCGCAGAACCTGTCTCTTCGTTCCATGGGCGCGGGCCTCTCGCACGTCTATCGCGAGAAGACCGTCTTCGGCGCGCTCTCGCTCGACATGCTCGCGGTGCTTTTCGGCGGCGCGACCGTCCTCCTTCCCGTCTACGCCGAGGACATCCTCAACGTCGACGCCACCGCGCTGGGCGTGCTGCGAGCGTCGATGCCCGTTGGCGCGGTCTTGATGTCCATCATCCTCGCCCATCTGCCGCCCTTCCGCCGCGCCGGACGAACGCTCCTCTTCTCCGTTGCCGCCTTCGGCGTCGCGACCATCGGCTTCGGACTTTCCACCAACTACTGGCTCTCCCTCGCGCTGCTGCTCGTCGCGGGCATGGCCGACAACATCTCCGTCGTTGTGCGCCATGTCCTCGTCCAGGTCCGCACGCCCGAGCACCTCCGCGGCCGGGTCGGCGCGGTGAACACCGTCTTCATCGAGTGCTCCAACGAACTCGGCAGTTTTGAGTCCGGCTTGGTCGCGCGTCTCTTCACGCCGGTCATCAGCGTCGTCAGCGGCGGCATCGGCACGCTGCTCGTCGTGCTCGGCGTCGGCGCGGGTTTCCCCGATCTCCGCCGCCTCGGCCCGCTGAATGACTCGTCGCACCATGCCGAGCACGCCAACGTCACCCACAAGCAGCCGACACCCTTGCCAGCTGTTTCGGCCGCCGTAACGACCGCCGACGCGGCGCACTGACATCAATCACAGATGAGAGTTGGGTCTGTCTTGGGCTGCTCAACTCTCTCACCTGCTTCGTGCAAGTACCTTCTCGCCATTTCTCAAAAACACACCGAGGAGCCTTTCGGCTCCCCGGCGATTGAACTCACTTGTGAATCCCCACCCCCGCCGCGATCACTGATCGTGGCCGACGGTCTCCGGCAGATCGTGACCGGCGTCGCGCAGCGTCTTCTCGCGCTTCGCCATCTCCAGGTCATGGTCAACCATCATGCCCGCCAGTTGCTCCACCGTCGTCTGCGGCTCCCAGCCCAGCTTGCGCTTGGCCTTCGTCGGGTCGCCCAGGAGCAGGTCCACTTCGGCGGGGCGCAGGTAGCGCTGGTCAAACTCGACGTAGTCCTTGTAGTCCAGCCCGACGTGGCTGAACGACAGTTCGCAGAACTCGCGCACGCTGATCGTCTTGCCCGTGGCGATCACATAATCATCCGGCTTGTCCTGCTGCAGCATCATCCACATCATCTTCACATAGTCGCCCGCGAAGCCCCAGTCACGCTTGCTGTCGAGGTTGCCAAGGAAAATCTTGCTCTGCAGGCCCAGTTTGATGCGGCCGACGGCTCGCGTGATCTTGCGCGTCACGAACGTCTCGCCGCGACGCGGGCTCTCGTGGTTGAACAGAATGCCGCACGACGCGTGCAGGCCGTACGACTCGCGATAGTTCACCGTCGCCCAGTGCGCCATCATCTTCGCGCACGCATACGGCGAGCGCGGATAGAACGGCGTGGTTTCCTTCTGTGGCGTCTCCATCACCTTGCCGTACTGCTCCGACGACGAGGCCTGGTAATACCGCACCTGCTGCCCGCTCTCCTGCTGGAACTCGCGCACCGCCTCCAGCAACTTCAGCGCGCCCATGCCCACCGACTCCGCGGTGTAGATCGGCATGTCGAACGACACACGCACGTGGCTCTGCGCGCCGAGGTTGTACACCTCGTGCGGCCTCACCATCTGCATGATCTTGCTCAGGCTGTTGGCGTCGCACAGGTCGCCGTAGTGCAACTTCAGGCGACCCCCCGACTGGTGCGGATCCTGATACACCGAGTCGATGCGACCGGTGTTGAACGACGACGAGCGACGGATGATGCCGTGGACCTCGTATCCCTTCCCGAGCAGGAACTCGGCGAGGTACGAGCCGTCCTGGCCGGTGATGCCGGTGATCAGAGCGCGACGGGGAGCAGACGTGGACATGCGTGCGGTTCCTGTGTTCGCCGCGCGGGGTCCAACCCGCGGGGCTTGGCGATCGAAATCCACCCGACGTGCCCCGACGCGGCCCGTGGCCCGCCGAGACCCGCCCCTCCAGACCCGCCGCCTGTCCCGGTTACAGGACGTGCCACGGGGTGCAAGGATATGCCTCTATCGGCTTTGAAACCCCCCGGCGTGAGACCCCAACGCCAGAAGACCCGTGCCCCGCCTCTCCATCAGAGCAGAGCCGCGCATAAGAGCCGAGCCGCGCAAGCGGCCGGTGCCTGAGCGAAAAACGATGGTCAGTCGTCGGAAACGCCACCGCCGGACGAATTGCTGCACTGTCCCCTGCTCCAATTTCCGAATCCATACAACATCCGCACATCGGCGACTCTCACGGTACGAGTTCCCGCTCCCCTTCACTCACCCCGCCTAAAGTCCGCGTCCGTTTTCGTCCGACGCTCCTGCGGTGTGCGGGATCCAAGGGGCGGGGCGGCACGAACTCATCTCGTGGCACGACCTTGATGTCGTTTTCCGCGTTGTCGATTCCTGCATTGTCGATTGAGCGCCTGATCCGACGTCTGGTCGGCTGGGCGTGGGTTGATGGCGGAATCGGACGACGACCTGTTCGCTGCGTTGATTGCTGGGTTGATTGCAGTTTTGGGGTATCACCGGGGCCGTCCGCCATGCCGCACGAGTGGCGGGTCACGACCCGACTTTGAGGGATTTTCGATGTCGCAAGCCGCCGCCAAGCCCGCCGCCTCTTCGAACAATGCCGGCACCTCCGGCCATGGCATTCCCCGCGCCGAGCGGCGTGCGTCGGACCTGCTCTCGCCGCAGACGCTGGTGAAGTGGCTGCGGGACATGTACCTGATCCGCGAGTTTGAGAATCGCACGGCGCAGGCGTATCAGCAGGCGAAGATCGGCGGCTTCTGCCACCTGTACATCGGACAGGAAGCGACGGCGGTCGGCACGATCAACGCGCTGAACCACGACGACCCGATCATCACGGCGTATCGCGACCACGGCCACGCGCTGGCCCGCGGCATGTCGCCCGAGGCGTGCATGGCCGAGATGTTCGGCAAGGCCACCGGCTGCGCCAAGGGCAAGGGCGGTTCGATGCACATGTTCGACAAACCCAACTGGCTCTTTGGCGGGCACGGCATCGTCGGCGCGCAGACCCCGGTCGGCGCGGGCCTGGCGTTTGCCGCCAAGTATGAACTTGAAGTGCTGGGCGAATCGCTGCAGGGCGGCCCGGCCAAGAAGAAGGTGTCGCTGGCGTATCTCGGCGACGGCGCGCTGAATCAGGGCGCGCTGCACGAGGCGATGAACCTCGCCGGCCTGTGGGGCATCCCGGTCATCTTCGTGGTGGAGAACAACGGATACTCGATGGGCACCGCGATCGAACGCGGCACGACGATGGCGCACGACCTGACGAAGAAGGCGGACGCGTACGGCATCGAGGGCGCGATCATCGACGGGTTCGACGTGCTGGAGCTGTACGACGACTTCAAGCCGCTGGTCGATCGCTGCCGCGAGGAGCAGCGCCCGGCGTTTGTTGATCTCAAGACGTATCGCTACCTCGGGCACTCGATGTCCGACCCGCAGAAGTACCGCACCAAGGAAGAGGTCGAGCAGTTCAAGAGCAAGGACTCGATCGATCGCCTGGCGCACCAGTTGATGAGCGAGCGCAAGGGCCCGGGCGGCGCGCCGATCCTGACCGAGCAGCAGTTCATCGACATGCAGACCGAGGTGAAGGACGCGGTGAAGCGGTCGATGGACTTCGCCGAAGCCTCGCCGGTGCCGGACATGGAAGAACTGTGGACGGACGTGCTGCTCAACCCCATGCCCAACATGAGCCCGATGGGTGACTACAAGATCGGCGCGAAGAATCCGCTGCTGTGAGCGTGATTCGCCGCGAGAAATGACACGTCGTGATTCGTTCGCGTCGGCTATTCTCTGATGCGAATGGACGCCGATCGCAGACGCCAACTTCAGGACTTTGTCGCCTACGCCAAGACGTTGCGTGGCGATGAGAAGGGCGAGGCCCAGGTCTTTCTCGACCGGCTCTTTCGCGCGTTCTCGCAAGGCGGGTACAAGGAAGCCGGCGCGACGCTCGAAGAGCGCGTGAAGAACGCCGAGGGTGGCACCGGCTTCGCCGATTTGGTCTGGAAGCCGAAAGTCCTCATCGAGATGAAGAAGCGCGGCGAGGATTTGTCGCGCCATCTGTTGCAGGCCTTCCGATACTGGGAAGAACTCGTCCCGGGTCGCCCGCGATACGTCGTCCTGTGCAACTTCGACGAGTTCCGGATCTATGACTTTGATCAGGACATCCACCAGCCGCAGGATGTGCTGACGCTGGATGAACTGCCCGGCCGATACGGCCCGCTGAACTTTCTGTGGCCGACGAACGAGCCGGCGCACTTCCGCGTTGATCGCGAGAAGGTGACGCGCGAGGCGGCGGACATTCTGGCCGGGGTCTACAAGAGCCTGAAGTCCAAGCCGGGCGTCACGCCGGAGACCGCGCAGCGATTCGTGCTGCAGGCGCTGATCTGCTTTTTCTCGGAAGACATCGGGCTGCTGCCGAAGCACTTCTTCACGGAGTTGCTCAACGAGTGTACGGATCCGCCGCGGGCGTTTGACTTGTTCGACAGCCTGTTCCACGCGATGAACTCGCGCGAACGAGCGCGGGGCGGGCGCTTCGCGAAGGTGGATTACTTCAACGGCGGGATTTTCGCCCAGTCCGCCGCCGTCGAACTCGACCCCCAGCACGAAGTCGCTTTGCTCAAACGGGCCGCCACCTACAACTGGGCCGATGTCTCCCCCGACATCTTCGGCACCATCTTCCAGCACTCCATGGATGAGGACGAGCGCCACGCGATGGGGGCTCACTACACGTCGCAGGTGGACATCATGCGGATCGTCGGCCCGACGATTGTGCAGCCGTTCAGCACGGCGATCGAACGGGCGTCGACGCTGAAGGAACTCACCGCCCTGCGCGACCGCCTCAGCACCCTGCGCGTGCTCGACCCCGCGTGCGGCAGCGGCAACTTCCTCTACATCGCCTATCGCGAAATGCGCCGCCTCGAAGCCCAGATCATCCTGAAGCAAAGCGAGATGTCCAAGCGCGACATGACCGGCCAAGGCGCGTTCGGCGCAGTCTCGCCCCGCCAGTTCTTCGGCATGGACATTCTGCCCTTCGCCGTCGAACTCGCCAAGGTCACACTCGCCATCGCCCCCAAACTCGCCAAAGACGAATTGCACACCGCCGAGGCCGCGCTCCCCCTCGATAACCTCGATGCCAACATCGTTGTCAAAGACGCACTCCTCGCGCCTGACCTCAGCCGTGCGGAGTGGCCCGCGGCGGACGTGATCATCGGCAATCCGCCGTTTCTCGGTTCTCGCTACTTCGCCAAGGAGCGCGGCTACGACTACGTCCGCGCCGTTCACGCGGCCTACCCCGAAGTGCCGAAGATGGCGGACCTGTGCGTCTACTGGTTTCGTCGGGCCCACGATCACCTGCCGGCCGCGACCAGTGACGATCCGTTTGCTGGCAGAGCCGGACTCGTTGGTACTCAAAACGTACGCAACAACGAGAGTCGAATCGGTGGCTTAGACCATATCGCCAAATCAGCCGTCATCCATGAAGCGGTGTCGAGTGAACCGTGGAGTGGCGAAGCAAATGTTCACGTTTCCATTGCAAACTGGCAGAAACACATGAACACGACCACTGTTGACGAGTCAGCACTTCTGATCCCCGAGAAGCGGCGACTTTGGGTCAAGGTCGAACGCGAAACGAAACCAGTAGAAGGGCGCGTTCGCTCTCGCACCACCACGCCCGGCCGTCGAATCTCGGCGCGCAAGGATAAATCGTTTGAACTAGAACTGCGATTGGTCGATCACATCAATTCATCATTGAGCTACGGCGTTGACGTCGCTGGCGCTCGACAGTTGGCGTGCAACACCGAGCCGCAAATGGTCTTCCAGGGCCAAAATCCTGCGAACGATCAGTTCATGCTCGCGCCAAGCGCAGCAAAGGCAATGATCACCGCAGATCGCAACAATCGGCAGGTGTTGTTTCCGTACATGATCGGCCGCGACATGCTCGGCGAATGCCGTCCGTCACGGTGGATCATCGACTTCGCCAAACGGGATATGTTGCAGGCGTCCGCCTTCGCAGAACCCTTCAACCATGTCAAGACGAACATCATGCCCGCCGTCCTCGCCCGTGCAGACGAAGAGCGAAAGGCAACTGGAAAGGCCACGACAAGATGGACGCGCATGGCGGAGCGTTGGTGGCAGTTTCGTGATTACCAGCCCGGGATGATGAAAGCGATCGCCCGTCTTCCTCGCTACATCGTCTGTTCGCGAACCACCAAGCGACCCGTGTTTGCGTTCGTGTCAAAGACCGTTCACCCGGACTCGAAGTTGATGGTGTTTGCGTTTTCTGATGACTTCTCCTTCGGAATCATGCAGGCCTCTGCCCATTTGGCATGGTTCGTTACAAAGTCGTCCAAGCTCACTGAGCGATTCAACTACACACCGAGTAGTGTCTGGGACACCTTCCCTTGGCCTCAATCTCCAGCCAAGAAGCAAGTTCGCGCCGTGGCCAAGGCCGCACGCGATGTCCGCGCTGTGCGTGCCAAGGCACTGCCCACGATCAAGGGCGGCCTGCGCGCCCTCTATCGCACACTTGAACTGCCGGGGGCCAATCCGCTGAAGGATGCGCATGCCGCGCTGGATGCGGCGGTGCTGGAGGCGTATGGGTTTTCGGGGCGGAAGGACATCCTGAAGCAGCTGCTGGACCTGAATCTGTCGGTGGCGGCGGCGATCGATCGCGGGGAGCGTGTGACTGGGCCGGGTGTGCCGCCGGAGTATGGGGACGCGGCGGACCTGATCACGGACGATTGCATTCAGGCGTGAGGCAGAAGGGTTGGTTGATGCAGGGGAGTTGCGGTTTGCGGAAGGGTTTCCTCCGCCCCTGGCGGGGCGGGTTGGAAGGGCGCAACTGTCCACGGGTTGCGCGACGCTCAAAGCGCGTCGCTTCACCCGTGGCTACACCCCGTCGCCTGCGTTGCGGGCGGAGAGCCGGGCCATCAAAGGCACGCTTGAGATGGAGCGGGGACACGCATGAGCGAGATGAATGCACGCGGACGTCGCTCGTCGCGCGGTCTTGCATGATGCTGCGTCTGGCGTGATTACTTGAGGCCGGCGAGGAAGTCCGTGAGGCGGTCCATGCCCTTGTTGATCTGTTCTTCGGAGCAGGCGAAGGAGATGCGGACGCACTTGTCGCCGCAGCCGCCGAAGTCTTCGCCGGGGACGAACGCGACGAGTTTCTCGGCGAGGAGGGCCTCGCAGAAGTCCATGGCGGAGTTGATGCGGCGGCCGGGGGCGGTGGGGGAGCCGGCGCTGGTCTTGCCGAAGTGGGCGGAGACATCGGGGAAGGCGTAGAACGCGCCGGTGGGCTTGGGGCAGTTGACGCCGGGCATGACGCTGAGGCGTTTGTGGATGACGGCGGCGCGGGAGGCGAATGCGCTGCGCATGCGTTCGACGTCGGGGCCGGCCTCGGCGAGCGCGGTGCGGATGGCGGGATAGGTGAACGAGGTGATGTTGGTCGTCATCTGTCCTTGCAGCACGCCCATCGCGTCGATGAGTTTCTTGCCAAACGCGCCTGAGCCCGCGGCGTAGCCGATGCGCCAGCCCGTCATGGCGTAGGCCTTGGACAGGCCGTTGATGGTGAGCGTGCGTTCGGCGATCTCGGGGACTGAGCCGATGGAGAAGTGGGCGAGCCCGCCGTACACGATCTTTTCGTAGAGTTCATCGCTGAGCACGACGAGGCCGGGCGCGGTCTTGACGGCGTCGGCGAGGACCTTGGCGAGGGCGCGGATTTCGTCGGGCGCGTACATCGTGCCGCAGGGGTTGCTGGGGGAGTTGAGGATGAACATGCGCGTGCGTGGGGTGATCGCGGCGCGGAGTTGTTCGGGGCTGATCTTGAAGTCGGTGGCGGCGGTGGTGGGGAGTTCGACGACTTTGCCGCCGCAGAGTTCGACGATGGGTGCGTAGCTGACCCAGGCGGGGACGGGGAGGAGGACTTCTTGCGGTGCTTCGCCGTGGGCGGGGAAGTCGAGGAGGCATTGGCAGGCGACGTAGAGCGAGTGCTTGCCGCCGGCGCTGATGGCGATGTGGTCGGCGGTGGTGGGGATGGCATTTTCGCGGAGGAGTTTCTCGGCGATGGCCTTGCGGGTCTCGGGGTCTCCGAGTGTGGGCATGTACTTGGTCATTCCGGCTTCGAGGGCTCGTTCGGCGCTCTTTTTGATCTGGTTGGGGGTGTCGAAGTCGGGCTCGCCGGCGGCGAAACTGAGGACGTCGAGGCCTTGGCCCTTCATCGTCTTGGCGCGGTTCATGAAGGCGACGGTGACGGAGGGCTTGAGGGATGCGACGCGGCGAGAAACGGCGAGTCCCGTGCCGCTGGTGGTGGCGGTTGTGGTCATGCGCGAAGGATAGACCGCGCCAAGTGGGGCGCGGGGGAGTTGGGCGAGTGGCGCGTGGCTACGCGGGCATGGTGAGGCTGCCGCACTCGGGGCAGGGTGTGCCGGGGGCGAGCGTCGCGAGATCGTAGTTGCAGAGGGGGCAGTGGCCGACGGTGATGTGTTCGCGCGGCAGGGTGCAGAGGAGCGAGGCGGCGGCGGAGGCGAAGGCGAGCGTGATCGCGTCGGGCGACCATTCGTCGACCAGCGGCAGGAAGAGCAGGCTGAAAAGCACGCCGAGCAAGCCGACGAAGACGCCGTGGGTAAACCTCGCAAAAGTCGCGCGACGGCGATGGTCGAAGAGGCGGCGCGGCGTCATGGCGTGGACGCATTCCATCACCAGCCACGCCACGCCGACGGGAAGGGAGACGATCGCGAGAGCCGCGTGGCGCGTGAGTTCGGACTGGGGCCAGAGCAAGCCAGAAACCATGCACGCGGCCCAGACGAGGAAGATGCCAAGCGAGGCAAGAATCACTTGTGCGCCTTTCGAGGAGCGTGATCAGTGGTCTTGGGAGAGTTCTTCTTCGGGGCGGCGTTGGCGGGCGGTGGCGGATTCGGTGCGGGTGGCGGCAGCGGCGCAATGGCGCCAGCGATCCACTGCCCCATCATCACCCGCGGCGTGGGTGCCGCGATGGGGTTGAGCCAAGTGGAGACGGTCTTGAAGGGTTCCATCGCGCGAAGTCGATCGGGAAGCCAAGGTGTGCGATTGCCCGAGAGCATGAGGCCACCGGTGAAGACGAACAGCACGGCGGCGGCGACGCGAGAGACGCCCGCCGCCACGCGCCGACGCCAGAGGGCGATGCCGACGGGGCAATCTTGGCTGAGGATGGTGCCGTCGGTGCGGCGGAAGAAACGGATGCACGTGCGCGACGCACCCTTGCGGGCCTGCAGAAAGGCCTCGGCATCTTCGCGCGACATCGCGGAGATGTTGTGGACATCAAGATCGCACTGAGAGCAGTGACGGGTTATGTCATCGCCGATCATTTGGTCCCATGACGCCGGGCAGGGCGATGCGATGCGGAGTTGGTCGAGCAGCGGCAGGGAAACCGTGCAGGTCGGAATGGGCGTCGTGGCGGATGTTGGGGCGGATGATCGGCTGGGATCGATGGATGTGGACATGGCCGTTCCCTGCGAATGGCGCCGTGCGTTGGAGTACAAGCGCACGGGGCCGCGCGAAGGTTCGGCAATCGGCGAAAAAAGTGTTTGAAAAACCGGCGGCCTTCAGGGCTTTCTGGTCAGGAACAGCGCAACGGCGATGATCGCGAGCAGAATCTCGGACCCGCCGAAGTAATACGTCGGCTTGAGAATGCCGGGTACGGTGAGGAAGGTGTAGATGCGCCACACGGCAAGCGAGCCGTAGAACATCAGCGAGAAGACGAGGCCCGCGGAGGTGAGTTCGGGGCGGAGGGCTGCGGCGAGGAAGAAGAGGCCAAGGGCGAACTCGAGCCCGCCGTAGACCGTGATGTATTCGCTCTTGCCCGAGCCGCTGCGGAAGTCGAGCCCGAGGAAGTTGGCGGTCTTGGCGGGGGCGAGGGTACACCAGATGGCGAAGAGGATGTAGAGGACGCCGTTGAAGAACAGATAGGCCTTGAGCATGGTGTTCCCTCGATGGGAGGTTTCGCTTGTGCGGCGAATGCGGATTCGCGAGGGGCAGAGATCAGCGGTCGCGGGGTGTGGTCGAGGAGACGCACGCACGCTTGGGAGTTCTCGAACAGGCTTGAGAGCGTGCCACCCGAAGAGAGCGGTGCGCCGTGGAGAAGCCTGGAGTTGTGAGTTAGGGGCGTGCGGGCGGCGTCGGCGGGCGTGGGAAGCCCGACGTGGTGCTCGTCAAGACGTCGAGCGTGCCCATGACAATCATCGGCGACTTTGTCGGGTCGAGTTTGAGCAGGATGGTGTCGAGCGGGCCTTGCTCTAGGCCGACACAACCGAGTGTGCCCGCGCCAGCGGGTTCGGCCTTGTGCATGAAGATCGCGCTTCCCGCGCCCGGCACGACAGGCCAGCGGTTGTAGTCGATCACGGCGGCGTGGACGTAGAGATCATCGCTGCGGGCGAGGCGATCATTGGCTTTGCGGGCTTCGTCGCCGCTGATCCACTGGTTGTAGTTGGGAGAGGTTGGATCCTCGCACCACGCATCGTCAAGGGTTGCGATCTTGTAGGGGAGGCGGGGCTTGAACGCCGCGTCGGACCCGAAGAGTTCGGTGATGGTGTAGATGCCGCTGGGCGTGCGCTTGTCGCCCTCGCGCTTGTCACTCGGCGGCGCGAATCCGGCGGAGCCGACGGCGGCGGGGAACGGTCCATGGACGATGACCCATGCCGAGCGTGTGTCGAAACGCTCGAGCATCCAGAGTCGGGCAAAGCGGGCGGGAGCGGCGGACGAGGACGGCGGCGCGACCACGAGCAGTGCTTGGCGGCTGTCGCCGAGTGAAGCGCCGTGAGTTTTGAGGATCGCGAAGGGGTTGGCGTCGAGGGTGTCGGCGGCGGAGCGATCGGCGGGTGGTGCCGCACAACCGCCGCCGGCCATGAGGAGGAGAGACGCGAGGGCGAGCACGCAGGTGGAGACGACGAATCGGAGGTGTGTCATGGCGTCGCTAGAATACATGCTTTCGAGCGGCGGGCGCGTCCCGAATCGACGCGGCGGCGTTCGGACATTTTGGAGATGTCGCCCAATGCCCAGCCTCGATGTCGTCAGTCGCATGGACTTTGCCGAGTTGGACAACGCCGTCAACAACTTCAAGAAGATGCTCGCGGCCCGATTCGACTTCCGCGGCGTGCATTCCGAGGTGACGGTCGATCAGAAAGAGAAGAAGATCAAGTTCGTCACCGTGGACGACATGAAGATGCGGGCACTGCAGGAGATTTTCCAGTCGTCGGCGATGCGGCGGAACATCAACCCCAAGGCGTTTGAGTGGAAGGACGCCGAGCCTGGGGCGGCGGGAATGCTCAAACGCGAGGTGAAGATCCGCTCCGGGCTTGAGCAGGAGCACGCCAAGCAGGTCGTCAAGATCGTGAAGGAAAGCGGGCTGAAGGTGCAGGCGTCGATCATGGGTGAGGAAGTGCGCCTGACGGGCAAGCAGATCGATGATTTGCGATCGTGCATGACGCTGCTGACGCAGGCGGACTTGCCGGTGCCGGTGCAGTTTGTGAACATGAAGAGTTGACGCCGAGCGGTGACTGCCGCGAGGCACAGCCATCGTTGCGACGGCGCACGGAAAAAGGCCACCGAGTCGGTGGCCTTTTCGTTCACAGTTGTGTGAGGGTGCTCAGCGACGACGACGACGCAGAGCGAGGACGCCGAGGCCAGCGAGGCCGACCGCGCCGGGTGCCGGGACGACGACGAAGGAGGCGGTGAAGACGGTGGTCATTTCGCCGCTGGTCGCGCCGTGCCAGATGTAGTGGGAGTCCTTGGTGTAGTTCGCTCCGACCTGACCGTCCCAGACTTGGCCGCCACCCGCGCCGCCGAAGTCAGCGATGGGTGCGACCGCGCCGGCAAGCGTGTTGAGGCGGGCGGTCCAGTCCGTGGTGTTGGAGTACAGATTGTTCGTGCCGTTGGCGAAGAGCGCGCTGTCGGCCGTGCCGAGGTTGAGGCTGAACGCGCCGATGAACATGGCCGGGGGACTTTGGTCGGTCGCGACGATGTGAATGTAGTAGGTGCCAGCCTGTGCGATGTCGAACGAACCGGTAAAGGTCTGGGGCCAGTTTGCCCCGGACAAGAACTTGGTGCCCAGTGTCGTTGCCGAATCGGAGACGTAGGCGTCGAACACGTTGTCGACGTTGATCTTGGCGTTGAGCGTGGCCAGTGACGGGGCGTCGGCGGCCGCAAGACCCGCAAACGAAAGCAGACCGGCCAACGCGACGCTCGAAACAAACTTCATGCGAGATCCTCCACGAAAGCCGCGTGGTCGCGTCGCAGAACGGCAGGACAGAGCGACCGCGCGAGCACCCTCAACAATGCCTCAGATTCCGAGAATTGCCAAGAAAACCTTGGGGGAACGCCAGAATTCTCGGTCCGGTGTGTGCGTCGCAGAGCGATCGCGTCGGGGTGGCATTTCGGCGGCTGCGGTGGTGTCTGACGAGCACAACCCGATCGTCGTGCGTTTGCTGCGGCGTTATAGTGTGCCCCTTCGCGGGTCGGCGTCGCTTCTTGGGAAGTGGGCGCGGCATCCGCGGCCGAGGTGCCGCCATTGAAACTGTCTGTCGTCATTCCGGTCTACAACGAGAACAACACGATCCTGGAACTTGTCCGGCGCGTCGAAGCATCGCCGGTGGAGAAGGAGATCATCCTTGTGGATGACTGCTCGCGCGACGGCACGCGCGATCGGCTCAAAGAAGCGGTGGAGACGATCTGGAAGGATCGGGCCGACGTCCGCGTGTTGTATCACGAGGTGAATCAGGGCAAGGGTGCCGCGCTGCGAACGGGCTTCAAGGCGGCGACAGGTGACGCGGTCATCGTTCAGGACGCCGACTTGGAGTACGACCCGCAGGAGTATCCGAAACTCCTTGCGCCGATCATCGATGGGCGCGCGGATGTCGTCTTCGGGTCTCGTTTCGCGGGCGGTGAATGCCATCGCGTGCTGTATTTCTGGCACTCGCTGGGCAACAAGGGGTTGACGCTCGCGTCGAACATGCTCACGAATCTGAACCTCACTGACATGGAGGTCTGCTACAAGGTTTTCAAGCGTGAGATCATCCAGGGTATCAAGATCGAAGAGAATCGCTTCGGATTCGAGCCGGAGATAACCGCGAAAGTGGCACGCCTGCGTTGTCGCATTTACGAGGTGGGCATCTCGTACTCGGGGCGCACCTATGAGGAAGGCAAGAAGATCGGATGGCGCGACGGGGTGCGTGCGCTGTGGTGCATCATCAAGTACAACCTGATGCAGTAGCAGCGTCGATGGTTCTGGGGTTCGGACGGGAGAGACATGCGGAGCCTCAGCATGGCGGGCGGCGAAGACGGTTCGGCGGCGGGACATGGTCAAGCGGGTTGGCGGCGTGCGGCGTGGTGCGTGGGCGTGCCGCTCGTCGTTCTTGTGCTGCTGCTCGGGCGGGCATTGACGCGGCCGTTTGATCTGGATGAGCATCAGTTCGTATCGCCGGCGCAGTTGCTGGTGCAGGAAGGGCTGCGGCCGTATGTTGATTATCCGTTGTTTCATACGCCGCTGCTGGTGTACATCTACGCGGGCGTGATTCAACTCGCGGACAACGCACTGCTTGCGACGCGGGTCTTTTCGGCGATCGTCGGCACGCTGTGCGTGATGATGGTGTATTGGACATCGCGAGCGTGGCTGCGGCATCTCCCGGAGCGGCAGTCACGCGATCTCTCGTTCGCGCTCCTGGGCATTCACATCTCGGCGCGGGTGTTCACCTATACCAACGGCTGGTCGTGGAACCACGACGCGAGCATCTGCGCGATGCTCGGGGCGGTTTTGCTGCACTTGCACGCGATCCGCACGGGTCGTGTCGTATGGTTTGCTGTTGTGGGCGCGTTGCTGGGGGCGGCGGTCTCGATTCGGCTCACCACAGGGCCGGCCGCGGGTGTGCTCGGTTTGTGCGGGGTGCTGCTCGCGTCGCGGTTGGGTGTGGTGGGCCGGATCATCTCTGGCGGGCTTGCGATGATGGGTGCTGCGGCCGCGCTCTTGCCGACTTGGTTGCTTTATCGTGCCGCGCCGGACGATTTCATCTTTGGCAATCTCGGGTACCCAGCGCTTTACAAGTTGTATGTGCTTGAGGGGAACACGCAGCAGAGCACGATCGTCGGCAAGATCGGGCACTTCTTTCAGACGTGGTGTACGGATCCCGGCAATCTCGCCGCCCTCGTTCTGGTTGGCTGTTCGTGCTGGCTTCTCGGCTCGCGGCGAAACATGATGCCGTCGTGGCGCAGTGAGTCGGGAGTGCGGACGGCGACGATTGGCTTTGTGTGTGTGGCGCTGTTCATCGGGCTCAATGCGCCGTTCCAGGTGCAGATGCAGTACCACTCCGTGCTGCTGCCGTTCTTTCTGCTGTTTGTGGCGTCGGTGCTCGCGTCGGTTGGTCAGACCACACCTGCGCTGGACGCGCCGTCGGACTCGACCGCGGCGGGCGACTTCATTCGAATCTCTCGTGTGGCGATCATCGCGGGCATCGTCGCGTCGGCGATCAACATCCCGCGCTGGTATTGGCAGGTCTATCGAATCGCAACACCCGACGCGTGGACACCGACGCGCGTCGCCGAGACCGCGGCATGGGTGCGCGAAAACGTGTCGCGCGACGGTCGTGTGCTCACGATCGATCCGATCATCCCATTGCAGGCGGGGCTGAGGGTCTATCCACAGTACGCGACGGGGCGTTTCACGTTTCACGTCGGCAAGTTCATGACGCCCGAGGAGCGACGCGCTCGTCGGATGCTCTGGGGGCCGCAGTTGGATGAAATGATCGCAGCCGAGCCGCCGAGGGCGGTGCTGTACAAGTCTTCGCTTGAGGTGTTGGCGGTTCAACTCAAGGATGCGGCGGTGGGGATGGGATTCGAGTCAACGCAGTCACCCGACGGCGAGTACACGCTGTGGATTCCGCGGACAAGCCGGCCTTGAAACAGGCGTGCGCAGGCGAAAAGCGACGGCGTCTTACCTAGACTTGGGTGTTTCGCGCTCTTCAACTATTCAAGGGGTCCGCCTCATGTCCAAGAAGAACATCGCCGCCGTCGACGTCAATGGGAAAAATGTCTTCATTCGCGTGGATTTCAACGTTCCGATCGAGGACGGCAAGATCAGTGACGACCGGCGCATCCGTGCCGCACTCCCGACGATTCAGTCGGTGATCAGCCGCGGCGGGCGTGCGATTCTCGCGAGCCATCTGGGTCGCCCCGAGGGCAAGGGCTTCGAGGCCGAGTACAGCCTTGAGCCGGTCGCGAAGCGACTTGGCGAACTGCTGCACAAGCCCGTCGGCTTCCCCGGCAACGACTGCATCGGCGACACCGCCGCAGCCGCAGTGAATGCGATGAAGAACGGCGAGGTGATTTTGCTGGAGAACGTGCGCTTCCACAAGGCGGAGAAGAAGGGCGACCCGGCGTTCGCTGAGAAGCTCGCGCACGGCGCGGATGTGTACGTCAACGACGCGTTCGGCACTTGCCACCGGGCCGAGGCGAGCATGGTCGCGGTGCCCAAGAGCCTGGGCAGCAAGCCCAAGGTCGTGGGCTTCCTTGTCGAGAAGGAGATCAAGTACCTTGCTGGGGCGATCAGCAAGCCGACCAAGCCGTTCGTGGTGGTGCTCGGCGGCGCGAAGGTCTCGGACAAGATGGCGTGCATCGACAACCTGCTCCCCAAGGCGGACGCGATCATCGTCGGCGGCGCAATGGCGTACACATTCCTGAAGGCGCTGGGCAAGAACGTGGGCAAGAGCCGTGTGGAAGAGGATCGCATCGCCGATGCCAAGAAGACGATTGATCTGGCCGCCAAACTCAAGGCGGATCTGCTGCTGCCGGTCGACCATGTTTGCGGCACGGAGTTCAACGAGTCCGGCGGCGACATCGAGGTCTTTGACGAGAACATCAAGGACGGCTTCATGGGTCTGGACATCGGCCCCAAGACGCAGACCAAGTTCGCGCTCACGATTATGAGAGCCAAGACGGTGGTGTGGAACGGGCCGATGGGCGTGTTCGAGTTCAAGCCCTTCGCCGTCGGCACCCGAGAGATCGCCAAGGCGATGGTCGAAGCGACCAAGAAGGGCGCGACGACGATCGTCGGCGGCGGCGACTCTGCCGCGGCGGTCGAAGACATGGGGCTTTCGGATGGATTCAGCCACGTCTCCACCGGTGGCGGCGCGAGCCTTGAGATGCTCGAAGGCAACAAGTTTGAGTCGGTTGAATTGCTCGACAACGCGTGAGCGTGCGTGAACGCGCGTCGTTCCGCATGAAACTGATAGTCACGATGCAGAGATCAAATCCCGAGGGATTTCCCCTCGGGATTTTCGTTTGCGACGTTCGGCGGGATATGTCACAATGTCCGCATGAGTACACCCGCGATGTCGCGAGGCAACCAGATGTCCCGCCGGTTCTTTGTCGCGGGGGTGGTTGTGCAGTGTGTGACCGCGTGCGCCCACCTGCTGTCGTTCCTCTCAACGCCCGAGCCCAAGAACGAAACCGAGCGGCAGTTCTTCGACACGTTTCAGAACTACCGCTTCCCGATTCCCGGCGGCACGCGTGCGATGAGCGAGTTGATGACGGGGTTCAGTGCTCATTTTTCGATCTCGATGTTCGCGCTGGCGATTCTGGGCTTTGTATTGTGGCGGTGGTGTGGGCGCGAGCGGACACCCGCGCTGACGCCCTACCGCCAGTTCGCCGTCGTTATGGCGGTCTCCATGGTCGCCATCACGATCAACTCGCAGGTCTTCTTCTTTGTGGTGCCGACCGTGTGTCTAGGGTTGGCCGCATTGTGTTTTGTCGTTTCGGCGATCACTGCAAAGGCGTGACGCGACGTCTCGCGCGGGCGATACACTTTCGCCATGCCCAGAACCGCACTCGTCACCGGCACCAACCGCGGCCTCGGTCTTGACTTCGTCAAGGACCTGTCACGCCGCGGGTATCACGTCATCGCCACCGTCCGCGACATGAAGCACGCGGCGGCGGTTTCACCCTTCGCCAAGCGTGTGCTGCCGCTGGAGCAGGCGGACGCGGCGTCGATTCATGCGCTGGGCGAAGTGCTGTCGGGCGTGCCGATCGATGTGCTGGTGAACAACGCGGGGATGAGCGCTGAGGACAAGTCGGTCACGACGCTGTCGATGGAGGCGTTCGACAAGGTCTTCCGCACCAACGCCTTCGGCCCAGCGTTGCTGACGCGGGCTCTGCTTCCCAACCTGCGAGCGGCACAGACGCGGCGGGTGCTGAATATCTCCAGCACGCTGGGCAGCATCGCGAACGTGTCGCATGGGTTCAGTTACGCCTATCGAGCGAGCAAGAGCGCGCTGAACATGCTCACGGCGTCGCTCGCAAGGGAACTCGGCCCGGAGGGCTTCACGATCGTCACGTTCTGCCCGGGGTGGAACAAGACGGATATGGGCGGCCCGGCGGCACCGCTCATGCCCGCCGACAGCGTGCGCAAACTGCTGGATGTGGCTGAAGGGCTCAACAGCGCGTCCAACGGGGCGTATCTGAGCCACGAGGGCAAGCCGATCGCGTGGTGACGGCGGGTGTCGCAGCGGGCCGAGGCGCTGTCTGACGGATCGTTGTTGTGGCCCGGATCTCCGAGCCGGGCTGTCGGGTGCTCGACTTCTCAAGCAAAACGGCACGATTCGGAGACTCGTGCCACCGCAATCCCGATCCGTCGGACAGACCCTCAACGCGATCAGCCTGGCAGTTTGAATGCCCGCTTGATCGCGTAGGGATCTTTGCTGAGCGTCCCGCCGGGGCCGACGAGTTCGCTGATCGCGGTGAGGAAACGTGCGTCGGACTCGTTCTTGGCCTGCGAGGGGAGGGAGCCGAGATTGACGCTGCTCTGGCCGACCGGGCCGCGTTCGAGCAGCGGTCCGATGAGGTACACGCTCGCCTGAGCCGTGCCCGAGATCTGTCCGATGAGTGTGCGGGCCTTGAGGGCGGACACGCCCTCGTCAGCCTCCGCCGTGGCGATGGCGGGGGCGATCGCGGGGTCCTTGATCAATCGCGCGGAAAGCGCCAGCGACTCGCCGGCGAAAATCGCGAGGTGTTCGAGCGTTGCGCCTTTCATTCGCGTGCCGCCGTTGCCGCGGTTGCGTTCTTCAACCAGCAGTTCATCGCGGATGGCGACCAAGGCCCTGAGCATCGACTGCAGCGCGGTCAGGTCCTGATTGCCGAGTGAGTTCTCGCCGATCAGGCGTTCGGTGAGAGACACGGCGAGCGTGTCCAGCGCCTTTTCACGCAGCGATTCGTAGCCCGGCTGATTCACGCGTCCGGCGGCGATCATCGCGCGGGTCAGCGCATCGAGCACGATCTGGTCGTTCTCGGCCTTCAGTCGCCCGGCGAGTTTTGCGAGAGTGCCGCCGGTGAGCCGCGATTCCTGAAGCACCGGCGTGCGGGTACGGACCTGATCGAGGCTCGCGCCGATGGCCGAGGCCGCGGCGAAACGGGTTCCCGCGTCGGTCGACTCGAGGAGGCCCTCGATCACTTCAAGAGACGAACTCGTCGCGACTTCGCCGAGGATCACGATCGCGTTGACGCCCTTGGTGCCGCCGGTCTTGGCGAGTTCCGCCAGTCCGGGCGTGAGTGCCTGGGAGTATTCGGTGCGGAATGACAGGCCGACTTGCGTTTCCAGAAGCGGCGCGAGCAGCGTCGTGCGAGCCTCACGAAGGGCCTTGGCGTCGCCGCTGAGCCCCTTGAACGCGCTCTCGACGAACGTCTTGACCTGCGATTTCTGGTCCGTGCCGAGTTGGGCCTGCGAGCCAATCACCTCGGCGGGAAGCGTCTGCAACTGTGCGAGCGAGATGGTCGGGAGGGCGACGAGGCTCGCGATGCCAAGGGTGAACGCCGCGGCGAGTCGGCACCGGAAGGTGGGTACGGCGCGGGTGCTGGTGCGGGCGGAGTCGAGAGTGGTGCGGCGAGTGGTCAAGCCGAGTCCTTTGCGTCGTGGGAACGGTCGGGCGATGGCGGCCCGAAGCTAAAACAAGAGATCGAAGCGCAAACGCTAATCGCGGGTGGTGCCAAGGTCAAACCCCGCACATGTGTCGACTTTCGAGGGAGCGGCACCCGATGCGGCCCGGCTCGATGTCCGGGTGCGTCGAATCAATAGACCTCCAAGAAGACCCTGCGTGTCGGGCGGACTTCCTTGTGAATCATCCGGCGGGTCCAGTTCCGAGTGTCGTTTCGCTGCGCGGTGTCGATGTCGAGGTATTGCGACAGTGCATCGCCAGGAAGAATCGCCGCGAGTTGCTGGAAGATGCCCAGTTCCATCCCGGCGATGCCGCAGACGTAGATCAATCCGCGTGGCGACTCCAGGAGCGACCCGAGTTCGTCGCGGTGCGTCGTGAGCCGGTCCTGAACGTAGAGCGGCTTGGGGGCGTCGGGCATTTTCTCGCGACTGATCGCCGTCAGGTAGGTGAAGTTCGGGTGCTTCGATGCGAGCGAGAGCAGGTATTCGTGATACAGCAGGTCCGATGCATACGGCGAGCCCATGACGAGGGTCACCCGAGAGCGAGCCGCGTTCGGACCGCTCAAGAGGTCCATCAACATGCCGCGAAAGGGCGCGACGCCGGTGCCGGTGGCGAAGAAGAGGTAATCATGTTCCTCGGACCGTGCCGGCAGCAGAAATCGCTTGCCGTTGGGGCCGGTGACTGTCACTTCGTCGCCGGGCTTGAGATCACAAAGGAAGTTGCTCGCGACGCCGAGAAAGAGTTTTTCGGTCTCGTTGTGTTCGTCGATGAGACGCTTGACCGTGGTGGCCAGCACGCGGCCTTGGCCGTCTTCACCTGCGGTGGGGGAGGCGATCGAGTAGAGGCGCAGTTTGTGGGCATTGCCTTTGGCGTCAACGCCCGGCGGGATGATGCCGAAGGACTGGCCAGCGCGGAACTGCCCCGCGATCGGTGTGTCGCCGACGTCGATCGATACATGCCGCACAAAGCCCGCACTCTTGCGGCCGGCAGTGCACTTGGTGTTGGCGACCACACGCCCCACGCCGCTCCTGGCGGGCGTGAGGAGGTGCATTTTCACCTCGGGCAGTTCGGGCCCGCTGACGCTGGATCGCGTCCCGCTCGCGTCGGTCTGTGGCGTGGTGGCGGTCATCGGTGGGTGCGAGCCTTGGCGAGGGTTGCGGAGGAAGTCACTTGTTCATGTCGCTGCCGCCGGCACCGGGGCCGCCGGGCATTCCACCCATCGCACCCTGCATCTTCTGCATCATCGCGCCCATCACTTCTTCGATCGTCGCGAACTTGCCGGCCTCGACGTCGTCGGCAAGCGAGCTCATCTGGCCTGAGACCGCCTGCATCATGGTGGTGTCCATGTTCAACTGCTCTGCCGACGCCGCGGCGACCAACTCCGGCAGTTCAATCTTCCACGCGCCGTCGTGCTTGGCGGCTTGGAACATCGGTTTGCCGGCGTTCATGATCGTTGCCTTGTCGCCTTCGACGGTCGCGGTGAGCGCCGCGAGGTCGGCTGTCGCGAGATCGGCCAAGTTCACACCGAACTGCATCTTCATTCCCATGCCGCCAGCGGCGTCCTCGAGCGACTTGCCGAACTTGGCTTTGCACGCCGCGTTCAAGCGAGCCATCGGTTTGCCGGCCTCGGCGATCTTCTTCATTGCCTCGGCCATTTCCGGGGTCGGGAAGTGCGTCGCGTCGACGATCGCCCCGTCGTTGCCCGACTTTGCTTTCTCGGCCAAGTCCGCGATGAATGCACGCAGATCTTCGGGCATCGCGGCACCCGCATCGGCACCCTTGCCGGCGGCCATCGCGGCGATCTTGCCGAGCCCCTCGCCGACTTTCTTGAGACGCTCTTTGGACTCGCCGCGCACCGGTGTCGACTCATACGCGGACTGCGCCGCCTCGTAGGCCTTGGTCGCCGCTTCAAGGGCTTCCTTGGCTTCGTCCTGGGCTTTGGTCGCTTCGTCGGCATAGCGAGAAGCTTCGGCGAGCGCGGGTTTGGCGGTCGCGAGATGGCCCATGAGCAGGGCGTACTGCGATGCGCTCTGGGCCTGTGTCAGTGAGAGATCGCCGAGCGTTTGCTGGGCACGCGCGAGGACAAGTTTGCCGCCCGCGCCGGGGTCGGAGGCGGCCGCCTTGATCGTGTTGATTGCGCTGCCGACCGTCTTGCGGGCCGACTCGACCGCGTCCTTGAACTTGCTCTCGCGGAAATCGCGGAGGGCCGAGGCTTCCTTCGCCAATTCTTCGCCCGCCTTCTGTTGTGCCGCGCGGGCTTCGCTCGCCTCGGCCTTGGCGGCGGCGGCGCGGGTATTCAGATCGGCGATGGCCGTGTCGACGCTCGTGATCTGGTTCTCGCGTTGTTGAATCTCCAGCCCCTTGGCCGCGGCGTCGGGCTCGACGACCGAAACCTGGGCGAGGATGCGGTCGCCCTCGAGCCGCAGCATCTCGGCCTGTTTGCGAAGACCTTGCGTCGCTTCAAGCACGCGGGCGGCTTCGGTTGCGCTCAGTTTGGCGATGTCGCCGCGCTGCCGCTCGTAGTCTGTGAGTTGTGCGTTGGCCTGATCGAGTTTGGTCTTCGCGTCGGCCCGAAGTTGGGAGAGGCGGGCGTCGAGATCTGCCTTTGACTTCTTGAGCGATTCGATCTCGCCGGCCTTGGTGATCTTCTCGGCCTGCAGTTTCGCGATCACGTCCGAGGGGTCAAACGCGCCGGCGACCTGAGCGTTCGCGCCGCGATCGGTCCACACCGACGCGTTGCGACGCACTTCGAGTCGCATCGCCGCCGCCTGACGATCCAACTCCACCACATTTGAGAGCGCGACCTCGGAGAGGCTCAGATCGGCCTGGGCGGCGATCACACTGCCCGCGGCTTTGGTGCCGCCTTCGCCCTCAGCCGCGGCTTTGCCGTCGCTGGCGACCTTGGGCATTTCGGATTGGACGTAGGCATCGGGGGCCTTGCGGACGTTGCCGCCGCTGATCGCGTGCAGGCCCGCGCTGCCCTTACTGACCGCGGCGGCGGCGGGGTCGTGTCTTTCACATCCGCCGACAAGGGTCAAGAGGACCAGGCCGAGTCCGACGCGCGAGCCAGTTTTGGTCATTGCAGCACCGATTCCAGAACGTTGCATCCGTCGGCTCCCGCAAAGCCCCGAGGCGTCGGGGCGGGGTCGAAGTTCTCGTTTCGTTCGTCGCGATCGCCCGCGACGGGTCGGACATCCCTCGGCCCAACCGGACCGGGAAGGACGGGGGTGAAACTGTAGCAGAACCCAAGGCCGCACGCCCGCTCAGCGACCGGGATCGGACGTGTTGGTCTTGAGTTCCTGGCGCGCCTTGACCTTGGCGGGCATCGGGGTTGCGTAGTTCAACGGATACTCGGGGCGGGGTTTGTACAGGCCGGTGATCCACTCCACCGCGTGTTTGAAGCGACGGTCGTTTGGGTCCGTGAAAAGCGAGCGCCACGCCTCGGTCTTCGCGGGGCCGCGCAGCACCTGCGGGTGCGGATACTTGCTCTTCTTTCGCAGCATCCCCATCTGCAACAGCGGCGACGCCCCGGGCTTCTGCACGTCGATCAACGGCGTGCCGTCCTCAAGCGTGTAGCGACTGAGGATCAAGAAGTTGGTGTAGGTCGACACGTCGCTGTAGGGATTCTTCGGTGTGAGCCACAATCGTCCCGCCTCTTCGCCGCCGTGGCAGGCGTACGTCGCGCAACTGTTCACCAGCCACGAGTTTTGCACGCTGTCGCGGAAAATCTTCATCGCAGCCGGGTCTTCGAGCACTTTCACGCGCCCGTACAGGTCTCGGGCCCGCACCCGCGGATCAAACATGATCTCCAGGAGTTGCACGGGCGACATCGACGCGACGGCGTTGATTACGTCGCGATCACGAAATGCCTCGACATCGCCACCTTTGCGAGCGATCAGACGCATGAGGTCCGTGCTGGGATAGCGGGCCTTGATGGCTTCAAGGACGCCGCCGGCGTGCTTGCTGAGCAGTTCTTCGACCACGTCGCGTTCGATCACCATCCGCGGCGGGTCTTTCAAATCCACTTCGTAGACGCGGATGAGGTTCACGTCCTCGGATGAGAGCAAGGGGAACGGCGCATGCTCCGGGCGCCGCCGACCCGGGCCCTTGGAGTCGGCGGGTTCGTTCTGACGGGCGAGTGCTGCGGCTTTGGCCTTGGCGGCCAGATCGCGCTGCGAAGCGATGAGCACACGCAGTTCGTTCGCCGTGCGATGATTTGGCTCGCTTTCGAGGGCCTTGTCGATTTCCTTGATGGCGTCATCAAATCTGCCGTTGCCGCGAAGCCATTCCGCCAGCAGCACAAGACGATCGACGTCGGAGTCGGCGATTGCGGCTCGCATTTCCTTGTAGCGACTGGAAACCGAGGGCAGGACCTGCGTGGCCGCGATGTCCTGGCGTCGAAACGCGGTCGGAATGCCGACGATTCGCAGATAGATCGCGTCGTCGTCCTGGCGAATGAGCACGCCGGTGACGACTCGCCCGTCGAGGAGCGTCAACTGTGTCTCCGTCTCGTCGACGTGCTCTTCTTGGAATTCCGTTTCTTTGGTGGGTTCGGGCGTCTTGGTCGTCGGCGTCGCTGATGGTTCACGTGGCTTGGGCGCGTCGGTCGTGGGTGTCGCCTCGGGTGTCGGCTCTGGCACCGGGGCAGTGGCAGGGGACGGCTCAGTCGCAGGCGGCGGTGCGTGCGGCGGAGATGTCGGCGGATCATCCGCGACGGCCAGGCCGGCGACCATGACCAGCCACGCTGTCGCCAGGCCCGTCAGACCGCGCGGCGTCCGCATCGCGGCAGACGCGGGTCGAAACATGCGAAGGGAGCCCTTGCGAGATTGGTCGGTTCGTCGCTGCATCATCCGTGGGCATTGTGACCGCGTTGCCCCGCTGTGTCCAGCGGCATTGCTGCGTGCCGTCGGCGGTTGATCAGGGCCAAGGCGGCGATGGCGGTGACGGCGCGGGGGGCGCGGCGTTGCTCCTGCCCGGCCGCGCCGCGTTACTCTGTACGCATGGTTCGCCTTCTGGTTCCCATCCTTGTTCTGCTCGCGCTGCTCGGGCTCTCCATCGCTGCCGACAAACCTGCCCCCAAGGCGGACTTCACATTCATCAATCGCGCCGACGTCACAACGCTTGACCTCGTGAAAATGTCCTGGCAGCAAGACCTGCGGGTCGGGCGGCTGGTGCATGAGGGTTTGGTTCGCAACGACGTCTTTCGCTGGGACTACGCGGTCGGGCCGGGCGTCGCCGAGAAGTGGGACATATCCGCCGATGGGTTGACGTACACGTTTCACCTTCGCGCCGACGCGAAGTGGTCCAACGGCGACAAGGTCAAGGCATCGGACTTTGTCTACTCGTGGCGGCGTGCTTTGCTGCCGGACAATGCCGCCGACTACACGGGTTTTTTTCTGCACATCAAGGGAGCGCAGGAGTTCTTCGATCGCCGCACGAAGGCTCTCACCGATTTCGCTTCGGACTCGACGATTCCAAATCGCGCCGTCGCGGCCAAGGCGATCTGGGATCGCACGATCGAAGACTTTGCGACCAACGTCGGTCTCGTCGCTGTCGATGATCGCACGCTGGTCGTCACGCTCGCTCGCCCGGTGCCGTATTTCATTGAGTTGTGCGCGTTTCCGGTGCTCAGCCCGGTGTATCCGCCGCTGGTGCAGCGTTATGAACACATCAACGCGACGACCGGCATGATTGAGACCGAGCAAGGCTGGACCAAGCCGCCAGAGTCGGTGCAGAACGGCCCGTTCGTGGTCGCGTCATGGCGCTTCAAACGCGATATGCGGCTGGAGCAGAACCCGCACTACTGGAATCGCGACGTCCTCGCGATCCGCTCGATCCAGATACCGACGATCGAAGAGCCAAATGCCCAGGTGCTGGCGTTTCGCTCTGGGAGTGTGGACTGGGTGACCGATGTGCAGGCTCGATACACGCCGGAGATGGTCCGGCAGAAGCAGCAGTTCTATGGCGAGCACAAGTCCGAGGTGGAACAATGGAAGCGAGAGGGCGTCGATCCGATCGAGATCGATCGGCGCCTGCCGAGCGACCCGCGGAATCTGATTCACGTCTTTCCGGCGTTCGGGCTGTATTTCTACAACTTCAACTGTCAGCCGACGCTGCCTGACGGCCGACCCAATCCGTTTCACGATCCGCGCGTCCGGCGTGCGTTCTCCATGGCCGTGGATCGCAAAGCCTTGACGGAGCAGATTCGCCGTCTCGGAGAGCCGGTGGCTGACACGTTCATCCCGCCCGAATCGATCGGTGGCTACACCTCGCCGACGGGCTTGCGAACCGATATCGAGGCGGCCAAGAAACTGCTGGCCGACGCGGGCTTCCCCGGCGGTAGCGGCTTCATCAACGTCGACATCCTCTTCACGCGCGACGGTGGGCATGAACTGATCGCGCAGGCCATCGCCAAAGACTGGAAGCAGAACCTCGGTGTCTCCTGCACGCTGAGTCAGAAGGAGATCAAATCCTTCCGCGAAGACATGAAGAACAAGAACTACATTGTCGGCCGCGCATCATGGTTCGGCGACTACGGCGACCCGACGACCTTCCTCGACCTGCATCGCACCGGCGACGGCAATAACGATCGGGGTTACAGCAACCCCGCATTCGACGCGATGCTTGAGCAGGCCGCCGTCGAACTCGACCCCGCGAAGCGGATGGCGATCTTGTCCAAGGCCGAGGCGTTGATGTTGGAGGATGCGCCGGTCTTGCCGCTGTTCCAATACGGCACGACGTACATGTTCGACGCGACGAAGTTCACCGGCATCAGCAGCCATCCGCGCGACGAACAGCAGCTTTATCGGGTCGATGTCTTTGGCGACGGGCGAGGGAGCGACGTGCCGCTGTTTCTTCCGGCTCGCTCACGAGACGGCGGGATGGGATCGCCACGGGTCGATTGATCAACGCGCGATTGTCGCCCTCCGCGGCTCTCCGAAAACAACAACTTCCGTGTCACAGAAGCGAGCGAGGGTCAGGCCGAGATCAGCGGGGCGTTCTGACAAAATCTGACGAGGACACCGGAGATGTCTGACATGTCGCACGAGACGACACGCCTTGGCTTGATCTGGGATTCGCCTCTGACCACGTAGGTGGACAACACATCCATGCTCGCGATTCACGACTTGGCGAGCCGCGCCTCACATCGCTCCGGGCGGCGACTTCCTCGGGCGGACGAACGCGTCGCACTTGGCGGCGAGGGCGAAATCCTTGAGCGTGATGCCGCCAGCGTCGTGCGTACTCAGCGTCAGCGTCACCTTGTTGTAGCGGATGAGGATGTCGGGGTGGTGCTGGTCGATCTCGGCGGCCTTGGCCACCTTGCTGACAAACTTCATCGAGTCTACAAAGGTCTTGAACTGGTAGGTGCGCTGGATCGCCTCGGAGACGAGGCTCCACTCGGGAACGCCGACGAGGGCGGCTTGGATTTGGGCGTCGGTGAGCTGCGCTGACGTGGTCATCCTTGGCCTCCGGCATCGGCATCCGCCGAACCAGCGCAGTCTATCGGGTTTGGGGGAGCGACGCGGTGGCGCCGCACTGCGATGCGGGGGAATGCGGAATCGCGCGGTTTGCGGTTGTCGGCGAGACGTCTCGCCGCGGGGGCTTTATACTCTGCTTCCCCGTCGGCTCGGGCCGACGGCGATGCCCGTCATCGCGATCGGCCTCGGCGCACGCGCCGACGTGCCTTTGTCGTTGGCCTCACTGGAGTTCCGGATGCTCAGCACGACCCGCCGCACGTTTGCCACTGTTCTTGCCTTGGCCGCTCTGTCGGGGTCGGCACTGACTCTCGCCGGGTGCGCAGGGGCGTCGACCGGCGTCGCCCGCGGGCCGACGCTCTCCCCCGAACAGCGTCTGGCGGCGTTCGATCTGGATGACGCGGCGTTCGCCAAACTCGGGTATCGGCGCGATTGGTCGGGGTTCCCGGTGGTGGCCGGCGGCGGCTCGATCAAACTTGTCGAGGTGCGGGGAGACACGGTGTTCGCGCTGGATTCCGGATCGACGGTGACGGCGTTGGAAGGCTCGAACGGCTCGATCCTGTGGGCGAATCAGGTGGGTAACACTCTGACGCGATTTGTCGCGATCAATCGGATGGACTCTGGGCTGCTCGTGTCGAGCGACGCCGAGGCTTTTGTTCTGAATATCAAGACCGGCGCGTATATCTCGCGGAAGAGCTTCGACAAACTCGTGAACACCGCGCCCGCGATCGTCGGAAACATCGGTTACTACGGCACGCCGGTCGGCGAACTCCTGGGCCATAACATCAGCACGGGCTTCAAGTTCCGCGGCGTCGCGCTGACAGGCGCGATCGATGAGCCGCCGATCATCGTCGGTTCGACCATCGCGGCGGTCACGCAGGCGGGCGACGTCATGTTTGTCCACACCGACTCAGGCACTCTTGCCGCGCGGACGAAGATCTTTGGTGGGCTCGCGACGCGGCCGGTCACCGACGGCGAGAACCTCTACCTCGCCAGCGTGGACCAGTCTGTGTACTGTTTCTCTCCCTCGGCGAAGCAGGTTTGGCGTTACAAGACGTCGGTCTCGCTGCGTTCGCAACCCGCGATTCACGGCGGGGCGATGCTGCTGCACATCCCCGGCGAGGGTTTCGTCTCGCTGAGCACCGCGAGCGGCAGCGTCAACTGGAAGAGTGCCGCGATCACCGGCGAGGTCATCGGTGTCCGCAAGGGCGACCTGCTCATCTGGGACGGCGAGTTCCTGCAGCGCGTCGATGCGGCCCACGGCGAGGTCGTCGCCAAGTTCAAGATGCCGGGCGTGAAGTCTTTCGCGTTCGACCAGTTCGTCGACGGCAACTTGTTCATCATCTCCGAGTCGGGCGTGATCACACGCTTCGCGACGCGGTGAACGAGAAACTTGGCAAGAGTGGCGGGTGACTCGGCCGCAATGGCTGCAGGAGTTCTCCGCGCACTTCGCCAATGAAAGCGAGCGACGTCGGCGTCGCTCGTGAGTCACTTAGATGATCGCAGATCTCCGCGCGGCTTACTTCGCACCGAGTGCAGCGGCGGCGGCCCGGCCCTGATCGTCGGCCCGCATCTGGGCCCAATCCAGCGCGGTGCGCCCATCTTGGTCCTTCGCGTCTTTCTTCGCGCCCGCAGCCAAGAGCGCCGTGATACGATCCACGTCCGCCCGGTCCGCCGCACGCATCAGCGGCGTCACGCCCGTGTTGTCCTGCGCGTCGACGCCAGCACCGGCCTTGGCGAGGGCCTCGATGATCTCTGCGGGTGCGCCAGCGGAGGCCGCGAAGTGCAGCGCAGTCGAGCCGTCCATGTCGGCGAGATTCACATTCGCGCCGGCGCTGAGCAGTGCCTTGACTTTCTCGGCCTCGCCGGATTGGGAGGCGATCATGAGTGCTGTCTGCTTCCACTTGTTCTTGGAGTCGACGTTCGCGCCGGCTTTGACGAGAGCCTCGAGGCTGTCGACCTGGCCACGACCGGCGGCCATCATCACCGCGGTCCAGCCCTCGCTGGTGCGACCGTCCACGCGCGCCCCGGCGTCAATCAGAGCCTTGACGCACGCCGCGTTGCCCCAACCCGCGGCGTAGATCAGCGCGGTCTTGCCGTCACGCGCCGCGGCGTCGACTTTGGCGTTCGCGGCGACCAGCGCTTTGACGGTATCGATCTTGCCCGCAGAGGCCGCGGCCATCAGCGGCGTCATCCCGCTCATCCACGGGTCGCCCGCGCCGTGGATCATGTCGACCGGCGTGCCGCTTTTGAGCGCGGCCTGCACCGCGCCGACATCGCCCTTCATGGCGGCGGAATGAATCGCGAAATCAGCCGCGATCTTGCTCGGGTCGATCTGCTCGCCGCCCACGTCGGTGCGGATGCTGTTGATCGAAAGGTAAAGCACCGCGCCGAGCGCTCCGAGCGCGACGACAACCAGCAGAAGAGGGATCGGACGCCTGTCGGCCATGGCCAAGCTCCTACCACGGGGACGCGAAGCAAGGCACCCCGTGAGGAACCATCATACACAACTTTGACCCGCGCATGAAGCAAACCGGCGAGGAAAGGCCACGGACTTGGCGGGGTTGGGTCCGGTGCGAGGTTATTCGACGTGGGTGTCCGATTCGTCCGTCTCACTGCGACCTGGGAAGAACAACTCGCATCCGTGGCGGCACTTTTTGCCCTGAGCAAAGTCGCCAGAAAGGATGCCGTCGATTGCCTCACCGACCTTTGTGCGAACTTTATCGAGGCGCAGATCCTGCAGTGAGATCGTGCCTCGCTCGCCCGTCGGAAGCACCCAATACTCGGCGACACCGAGCGGCGGCTTGTCGCCGGTCTCATAGAGATGAGCCGCGGCCAGGGCATAGACGCCGAGTTGCAGATCGTCGGCCTTGGGCTCGGTTTTCGCTTTGGACGGTTGGCCGGTCTTGTAATCGATGATGCGGATTCCGCCGTCGGGCAGACGATCGATGCGATCGATCTTGGCGTCGAACTTGTGCGTAACTCCATCATGGACGAAATCGAACGCGACCGCGCGTTCGAGTTCCAATATCTCATCACTCGCCCGATGAAGGCTCGCGTGAACTCCGCGCAGTTGCGCTTGGAGCTGCCTGATCAGATCCGCGTCGGGCGCATCGGTCGGGCCCAGGCCGCGGAAGTACATCGCGAGAGCGGATGCAAGAAGATCATCGAGGCCGGGCGGCGTCCGCCCTTCGGCCTCCGCCTCCCGCGTCGCGTCGAAGAAGCGTTCGAGGGAGCGGTGGACGACGAGACCGACGCTCTGTGCCGCGCTTCCGGGCGCGGTGAGTGAAAGGACATACTTGAGGTACCAGCAGCGCGGGCAGGTGAGGTAATCCTGCACGCGGGTGTACGAGAGTCGCAGTGGGGGCTTGGGCGGCGTGAGCACAATCGCGCCGGGCGTCGTCGGCAGCGCGACGGCCGAATGCAAGCGTTCGAGCGCGATTTGCCACGATTCGGGCGCGTGCTTGTCGGTTGCCCACGCGGGCGACGCTTCGCCGCGAGCCGCACTCTCGGCGATCGCCAGCAAGCCGGCCGCCACGCGAAGCGAATCCGACGCCCGTTCCAAGTCCGCGGCCGCGAGTGCCGGATGCTGCGATTGATCCAGGGTGTGTCCGGCGAGGATACGCGCCTCGCGTCGCAGTTCATCGATGACGCGATTCCGTTGTTCCAGCGGCAGTGAAGTCTGGGCTCGCAGCGAAGCATCGCCGGCGATGATCGCCTCGCCTTGGCCCGCGGCACGCGCGGCGTCGGCGTGGACGCCGTCTTCTTCAAGTCGGCTGAGACCCACGCCCGCCGGCGCATCCAGATCAAGTTCCTCAAACAGGTTCAGGCCCGGGCTGCGCTTCTTGTTCTTCTTGCTCAGCACGACCAGACGGCGCTCCGCTCGCGTGCACGCGACGTAGAACAGCCGCCGGGCTTCGTCGGCGCGTCGCTCCGAGTCCGAGCGCGTGTCGCCCTCAAATCGCACGAGTTCGGGCGGCAAATACGGACCGTCGTCGCGAGAACTTTTGCTGAATCCGTGTCCGCCCCCGGCACGAGGTACAAACACGGTGTGGAACTCCAGCCCCTTGGCCGAGTGCGCTGTGATCAGTTGCACACCCTCTCCCACGGGTTGTTCGTCGGCATCGGGGTCGACGCTCTCGTCGAGGGATTCACCGAGAGGGCCGGTCTTCGCCGAGAAGTCCTTGCCATACGCCCAAAACGCGAAGAGATCGCCTGGCGGGTCGAGCCGCGGTTGTCGGGCGGCGGCGACGCGCATGAGACGCACCAGATTCCGCACGCGGGCCGCTCGTTCGCGCGGTTCGAGCATCTCCGTGTGCGCGACGCCCGTCAGCGTGATGATCCGCGCGATCGCGTCCGCGGCGGTGTTGGCGGCGGCGAAGGTTGTCAGCTCTCGCAAGCGAGCGTGCAACGCGCCGATGGCCGGAACAACGGCGTATCGGTGCGAGAGCCACTCGATGAAGTCGCGCTCGGGCAGCGGATGATCGGCGTCGATCTCGGCCCGCGCGTTCTCGGCCCGGAAGGTCTGCCGCCACTCGATCACCGTTGCGGGCTCGGTGCTCGTTGGCGGTCGGCGCAGCAGTCGCTGGGCAGCGGCGAAGCGTTCGGCGGGCTCGGGCTCGGCCAGCACCGTGATCCACGCGAGCACATCCTGCACCGCATCGTCATGAAACCACGCCTTTGGGCGACGCGCGAATGGCACGCCGCGCAGTTCCAGCCCGCCCGCGACGCGGTCAAGATCGTTGTGGCCGCGTGCGATGACCGCGTAATCACTCCATACCGCATCGGCTCGACGGGTCCGATCAGCCAGGATCATCGCTGGAATGAGTTCCGCGTCGTTCTGTTCGCCGCTCATGCGAACGGTCTCGACAGTGCCGGTGTCACCACGCTTGGACTCGGGAACCTGAATGATCTTGGCGGCGTCAAAGCGATGGATCGCGTGCGAGATGACGTGATTCGCGGCGGCGACGATGCGAGGCGCGCTGCGATGGTTCTCCGCGAGCGTGACCACACGCGCGCCGTCCCAGCGACGACGGAACACTTCAAACGCCAGTTCGCTCGCCCCGCGAAAGGCGTAGATTGCCTGATCGTCGTCGCCGACGACCGCGATGTCGCGTGTCGGCACTGGCGGCGCGAGGCGAGCGAGCAGTTCGATCTGTGCCGGGTTGACGTCTTGAAACTCGTCCACAACGACGTGCCGCCACTCGTCGCGGACGATCGCCGCGACCCGCGGCTGTTCATCGAGGAGGTGAATCGCGCGGACGATGAGATCGTCCATCGTCATCCAGCCGCGCTTGCGACGCAGCTCGGTGTAGAGCGCGGCGAGGCGCGACATGCCGCGGAAGCGATCGAGCCTCGACAACTCGGCGTCGCGGGTTTCCGGGTCCATCTCGGGCGCGTCAATCCGGGTTTGCCATGCTGTCGCGGCACTCCGCAGTTTCGCGTCGTCGACGGCAAGATTTGCGAACGCCGACATGGTGTCGGCGGCTTCATTGAGCAGCGCGTCGGTGCCCAATCCCGCGCTCTCAGGGAACAGGTTGTGCTTGAGGATGAGTTCCCGCAGCGTTCGGCGCTGCTGGGCTTCGTCGAGCAGCGAGAACTCGCCGGGAAGTCCGGCGAAATCGGGGAAGCGACGGAGAATCTTGCTGCCCAGGCCGTGGAACGTGTGGATGTGGACCCGGTCGGCGAGCGTGCCGCCGAGCAACGCCGCGAGCCTGTCGCGAAGTTGCTGCGTCGCTTTGACCGTGTATGTGACGGCGACAATCTCTTCGGGCTCGGCGATGCCGGACTCAATCTGATGCGCGATGCGATGGATGATCACGCGCGTCTTGCCCGTGCCCGGCCCCGCGAGCACGATGAGCGGGCCGCCGGTGTGCTCGACCGCGTCGCGCTGGGCGTCACTGAGCGGTGCTGGCGTTGGCGGCGTGGATGTCGCGGGGCGCGGTTGTGCTTCGGTGGGTGTTGGCGCGGATTGGCGCGGGTGCTTCGCCATTGGCGCAGTGTACGGCCCCAGTAGGGTAATGCGTTCGGATCGGAACGCAATCCAAGGCGAAGAATCCCAACAACGGTCCTACGCTTGGCCCTTGTGTTTGTCCGCGCCTAGTTGGGATGAGGCCGTTCGCAGGCCGACTCGCAGACCCATCGCTGAATCCGCAGACGTTCAAGGAACTTCGAACGACCATGCCTCAACCCAAGAATCCGCTGCTCCGGTTTCTCGTACCGCTTGCCGTGATCATCGCCGGGCTCGGCGTGGCGTATGCGGTGTTCGTGAACTCCGGTCGCGGCGTGCAGCAGACCACTCAAACGCCCACGGTGCCCGCCACCACCACGGCTTCAAACCCCGGCGATGATGCGGCTCCGACGATGCCCGGCGCGACGACGCCGATGGCGACCCCGGCGACGACGTTGGCCGCGCCCCCAGTGTCCGCACCGACCTCCACGACAACCACGCCCCCTGCGGCCGTCACCCCGATTGCTGGCCTTCGTGCGCTGCCGCAGCCCGGGGCGTTCGTCAGCGCTCCGCTCGGTTCTCTGGATGACAAGAGCGAGTATTTGCTCTCCGCCGAGTTTTCGGAGGTCGGCGCGGGCATCCGACGCATCCAGTTGACGCGCGAGTATGAGACGATCAAGCGCGAGCAGCATGTGACGGTGCAGCGCGAGGTCGAAGTGCCGCTGGCCAACGGCGGCGTCGCGAAACTCACGCCGTTCGCGCTGCAGGGCGTTGAGATCAATGGCACGTTCGTCAACCTTACCATTGATGCGAGCGGCGCGCCGGTGTGGCGTGCTCTCCCCGAGGGGCCGGGCCAGTTTGAGGCAACGATCGTCGATGCGGGCGATGCCCCGGTCGCAAGGGTCACGCGCCGGTATTCCGTTGCGCCCGGAACGCACCAGATCACGATCCGACAGGGCATCGCGAACCTGACCGCCTCGCCGATCAATGTGCGATGGTGGCAACTCGGCGCGGGCGATCTGGCCGACGACTCGCACGGTTACGGCGGCGACAAGCGCCGCCTGCACTTTGGCTATCTGCTCGCGCCCGCCAGCGATCCGGGCCAGCAGTATGTGATGTCCAGCGGTCATGTGATTCCCCGCGCCACCGTCGTCGCGCGTTCCGGCACGGCACTGCCGAACGAAGTGCGTCAGTGGCCCAACGACACCAGCATCAAAGGCGGCGAAAGCCTCGTGTGGGCGGGGTTCACCAATCGCTACTACGGTGCCGCGTCGTATCCGCTGGCCGATATCAGCGTCGCCCCCGTGCGTAAGCAGTTCGATCAAGTCGGCGTGATCGATCGCGTTGTGCTCGATAAGGGCATGATCGGCGATAAACAGGTCGAAGCGATCGCGCTGCGGATGCAGGGCACGCTCTCACAAGTCGCTGCCGGCGGCGTGCATGACTTCAGCCAGGGGGTGCTCGCGGGACCGATGAGCAAGGCGGCCATTGCCAAAGAGCCGCTGCTCAAGTCGCTTGGGCTTGATGGCTTGGTGGTCTACAACTTCGGCGGGCCGTGCGCGTTCTGCACGTTCGAGACGCTGACGGGGTTGCTGCTGAGCCTGCTGCTCTTCCTGCACAACCACATCGTGTTCGATTGGGCGCTCGCGGTGATCATGTTGGTGGTGATCGTCCGCACTTGTCTGCACCCGGTGACCAAGTGGTCGCAGATCCGCATGACCCGCTTTGGCAAGCAGATGCAGGGCATGGCGCCCAAGCAGGCGAAACTCAAGGAGAAGTTCGGAAACGATCCCAAGCGCATGCAGCAGGAGATGGCGAATCTCTGGCGTGAAGAGGGCGTGAGCCCGACGGGCGCACTGGGCTGCGTGCCGATGTTCCTGCAGATGCCCATCTGGATCGCGCTCTACGCAACGCTCTTCTTCGCGGTTGAGATGCGCCACGAGTCGGCGTTCTTCGGTGTGTTCCAGAAGATCGGCATGGCCAACTTCCTCGCGGATCTCGCGGAGCCGGACCGGCTGTGGGTCTTCAGCGAGGCGGGCGTACATGTGCCGCTCTTGAGCAGCCTGATGGGACCGATCCACTCGCTGAACATCCTGCCACTTATCCTCGGCGTGGTCTTCTTTATCCAGCAGAAGTACCTTTCGCCGCCGACGGCGAACCTGACGCCCGAGCAGGAAACCCAGCAGAAGATGATGAAGTGGATGAGCGTGATCATGTTCCCGCTGTTCATGTACAACGCACCGGCTGCTCTCTCGATCTACTTCACCGCCAACTCCACCCTCGGCATTCTTGAGAGTCGCTACATCCGCTCGCACATTGACAAGTACGACTTGGGCACGACAAAGAAAGGCGAAAAGAAGCCGGGCTTCTTCGCGCGGATGCAGCAGATGGCCGAGCAGCAGCGACTTGCCGCGGAAAAGGCCCAGCGCGAGTCGATCAAGAAGAAGCGTTGAGGCCGCCAGCGCCCGCGTGCGAGGACTCCGTAGCATTGCCGCATGCCGATCGGGGACACGATTGTCGCGCTCGCCAGCCCGCCCGGTCGCAGCGCGGCGTCGCTCCTACGCATCAGCGGACCGGCGACGCGAGTCGCCGTCGGCGCGTGCTGCGGTATCGAGAACGGTTCGTGGCGGCGTTGCGCGGCCGCCGCGCGATTTCGGCTCTCTTGTGACGTCGGCGCGGCCTCGTCCCCCACGCTTGACCTTCCTGTGCTGCTCATGACCTTCGAGGGGCCGCGGTCCTACACCGCTGAGGACGCCGCCGAGCTGCTCGTGCCGGGTAATCCGCACGTTGTACGGCGTGTCATCGACGCACTGGTTGGGCACGACGGCGTCCGTCACGCGGGGCCGGGCGAGTTTTCGGCGCGTGCCTATCTCGCGGGCAAACTGACACTTGAACAGGCAGAGGGAGTCGCGGCGACCATCGCCGCTCGCACCAATGCGGAACTCGATGCGGCTCGGGCGTTGCTTTCGGGGCGATCGGGCGTGACATACACGGACATCGCCGATCGGATCGCGACGTTGCTCGCGCTCACCGAGGCCGGCATCGACTTCACGGATCAGGAAGATGTAGTCGCCATCGCGCCGAGTTCGCTCGCGACCGGCATCGAGGCGCTCGAGCAGCGCGTGACGACGCTTCTCGGCGGGCCAGCAGCGGGAGAAGCGGGGGAGACCCTGCCCCGTGTCGTTCTTGCTGGCCAGCCCAACGCTGGCAAGTCGACGCTGTTCAATGTGTTGCTCGGTTATGAGCGTGCCGTGGTCTCCGAGGTCGCGGGAACGACCCGCGACGTGATTTCTGAGCCACTGCCGCTGGATGACTTGCACGTTGGCGGCGGGCAGGTGCTGTTGTGCGATCTTGCTGGCATTGACGCGGGGGTTGGTGTTTCGCGACTTGACGATCACGGGCGATCGGCAGCGAGAGCGGCGATCGCCGCCGCACACGTCGTGATTTACTGCGACCCCAACGGCAGATTCGAGGGGCTCAGTGTTCCGCCGTCCGCGCATGTCATCCGCGTGCGCACCAAGGGCGACTTGGTCGGCGTCCTTGCCTCGACAACTCCCGCGTCGAGCAACCAGGCGATCTGCGTCTGCGCCCTGGACGGTTGGGGCGTCGGCGCGCTCCGTCGGGCGATCGCGGATGGGGCGTGGGGGGCCGCGACGGCCGTCGGTGAAGCGGTCCTGCCTCGCCATCGACTCGCGTTGCGTCGAACACTCGACGCGCTGGCCGCCTCTCGTGATGCGATCGGCGATCAGGCGACCTCGCGCACGTTGCACAACCCAGAGAGCGTGGCCGCATCGCTGCGGACGGCACTCGATGCGATGGAACAACTCGCGGGGCGTATCAGCCCCGACGACGTGCTGGGGCGCGTGTTCGCCACCTTCTGCATCGGCAAGTGAGCGTTCACTCACCTTGGGCTCGATTTCCAACCGTTGCCGCGTCCGAGCATCGGCGACATCCCCTCGCCGCGCGCATACACTTCCGCATGGACGAGAACCGGGAGACGCAACGGAGCGCGAATCAGTCGACGGCGACAGCCACCGCGACGGCGGAGCGCCCCAAGGCCGCGCGTCCGCCGCTGGACAAACTGCCGCTTTTCAAGGTGCTGCTGCACAATGATGACGTGAACTCGATCGAGCACGTCGTGGACAGCGTCGCCGAACTGACGCCCTTGAGCCAGCAGGAAGCGACACTGGCCGCCCTTGAGGCCGATAAGACCGGTTTGGCGCTCCTGATGACGACCCATAAGGAACGTGCCGAGTTGTATCAGGAGCAACTGACGTCCAAGTCGCTCACGGTGACGATCGAACCCGAGCAGTGATCGCGGGGCCCTTCGCCACACCTCGTCGCCGACGCGGTCTCAAAAACACGCACACTCCTTGCCCCGCGCCGTCGTGACGCGGGGTTTTGTTTTTCGGGCGTGACGATCGAGTCGCACGCGGGGCGGGCCTGCCCACGGATTTCGATTTCGAGTCGTGCAAGTCGGGCCGCGAGAAAAAGTGTCTGCAATGCGGATTCCCGCGTCAGGTTCGCTCCGCACGCGACAACCGATGGAACGCGCGCAAGCCCAACCGCAAAGCCGATTCGTTGATGCGAACTCTTCAACACACGCTCACATCCGCCGATGTCATCCCCGTCGAACGCCCGCTGCGTGTGCGCGGCGTCGGACGAGGGAAGGAAGGAGCGGGGATCATGGTACTGCGACTCGGCGACTTGCTTGTGCGGAACGGTGTGCTGACGGAGGCCCAGCGTGACGAGGTGCTCCAGCAGCAACGTGATGTTGGGCGCCCCTTCGGCGAACTCGCAGAGATGATGTTCGGCGTGAACGCCCGCGATGTCGAGCAGGCGTGGGCCGAGCAGTACGCCGCACTCTCCGCGCCGATCGATCCGCGTCGGTATCGCCCATCCGCTGACGTGCTCGGCCGCGTGAGCAAACGTCAGGCGTGGCAGTTTGAAGTGCTGCCGCTCAAGATCGCGCACGACGAACTGATTCTGTGCACGACGCAGGAGAATCTGCCGCGTGCGATGAAGTTCGCCGGGTGGCGACTCGGCGAGGCGGTGTCGTTCGTACTCGCCAACCCCAAGGCGCTGGGCGAGGCCCTTGAAAGGCACTACCCGATGGGCGGCATGAGCGCGGCGATGATCGGAGCAAGGGCGACGGCGATCTGACGGATGATCACTCCGCCGCGATGCCAAAGAACCGGCGGGTGTTCGCGTTGATATGGGCGTGGAATGTCTCCCACGACACGCCGCGCACGTCGGCGAGACGCTTGGCCGTCACGCTGCTCATCCACGGCTCGCACGGGCGACTGCTTCGGTGCGGCTCGGGAGAGAGGAACGGGGCGTCGGTCTCGCACATGATGCGATCGGACGGCACGAGGGCCGCCGCTTCGCGGACTTCCGGCGCGTTGCGATAGGTCGCCACGCCCGTGAACGAGACAAACGCCCCGAGATCGAGCACCTTGCGTGCATCGGCGGCGGTGCCTGTGAAGCAGTGGAACACAAATCGATCACCTGCCCAGCCGGTCGCGCGCAGCACCGGGATCAACTCGTCGAACGCCTCGCGGCAGTGGATCACGACCGGCTTGTCGATCGGCGCGACCGAGTCCCGGCGACATGAATCAATGAACGCCAACTGCTCGTCGAGAATCGCACGCTGCAGTGACGCGACAGGCTCGGTGTAATGGTTGTCGAGCCCCAGTTCCCCCCAAGCGACGCACTTCGCATCGCTCGCGACGAGCCGGATGTTCTGCCACTCGTGGGGGGCTTCCTCCGAATACAACGGATGCACGCCCGCCGAGCACCACACGTTGGCGTGGCGACGCGCGATGGCGAGGGCGTCGAGGCAGTCTTGCGTGGTGGTCGAGATCGTAACACAACCGGTGACGCCGTGTGCCGCGGCCCGCGCCAGCACTTCGTCGGTCTTGCCTGCGAACTCCGGAAACGTCAGATGGCAATGGGTGTCGATCACGGCCAAATCGTAGCGTGGCGGCGAGCGACTTCGCCGCCGTCATCGATCCGGTTTGCTGGCGGCGCGACGAATCGCGCTGGCGCCGAACTTGTTCGCGATCAGGTCGCATGTCTTATCGATCCTCGCCCGTTTCGTGTCTTGTGCGGGCACGAAGAGCCGCGTCATCGCCGCGGGCGGGCCGAGCCCCGACAGATGCACCCCCAGCAGGCGCAGCGCCCCGTCCTTGCCGCGCCGCGCCGCGAGCCACTCTTCGAGCAGTCGCATCGCGGCGGCGCTGAGTTCCGCCGTCAGGTCCGTGGCATCGTCGAGCGTCGTCGCGCGGCTGAATGTCGAGAAGTCCGGCAGTCGTAGTTTCAGGCTCACTGTTCGCGCCCCGAGTCCGTGACGCCGCAATCGTCGCGCGACGTGCTCGACTTGCGCCGACAGAATCGCGCGGAGCAGGTCCGGGTCCGGGATGTCCTCATCAAAGGTCTCTTCGTGCCCGATGCTCTTGGCCTCGCGATCGGGTACGACCGGGCGATCGTCCAAGCCGCGGCAGAGCCGAAAGAACCGCTCGCCGAGCGATCCAAATCGCGACCGCAGTTCTTCGAGCGTGTGTTCTCGCAAATCGGCGAACGTTCGCACGCCCGCGGCGTGGCACTGCTGCAAAGTCGCCGGGCCCACGCCCCACATGCGCCCGACATCAAGCCGATCGATCATCGGTTGAAAGTCCTCTGAACGCGGCCCGAGCACCGTCACGCCGTCGGGCTTGTTCATGTCGGTCGCGAGTTTGGCGAGGAACTTGTTGGGTGCTACGCCGACGGAGCATGTGAGTCCGAGCTCCGCCCGGATGCGTGCGCGAATCGCGTCGGCTTGTGCGATCGGCCCGCCGCGGAGCGCGATCGAACCCGTGACATCGAGGAAGCCCTCGTCCACGCTCAGCGGTTCGACGAGCGGGGTGAATGACTCGAGAATCGTGAACACTTCCTCGGACACTTCGCTGTAGCGACGATGACGCGGCTTGACGACGATCGCCTGCGGGCACAGACGCCGCGCCTGCCCCATCGGCATCGCGGATCGGCATCCGAAGGGCCTTGCTTCGTATGACGCGGCACACACGACGCCGCGCGTTCCGCCGCCGACCAGCACCGGCTTGCCGCGGAGTTGGGGGTTATCGCGCTGTTCGACCGACGCGAAGAACGCGTCCATGTCGACATGGAGGATGGCGCGCGGCCAGAGCATGGCGAATCAATAGGCCAGAGAGCGACCGCGCGTCGCGTGAAGGCCGCAATCGCGCCGTCTCTCTGATCTGGTCGTGCCACCACGGTCGAACGAGTGGGGCGGAGAAAGTGTCGCGATTGGAGCAGTGGCATGGGCTCCAAGCAGACGTAGTTGGCGCGGAGCGGGCATCGTTTCTCAGGTGTCCTCGCGGCTGCTTTGTGATTGCTTGCTGCGGCTGCGCAAGTGAAAGCCGCACCTCAATCGGACCCGGTGACACCTTCATGCTCGGCGGCCGGCAGACGGGTTCATTCCGCGTTCGAGGCGACAATCTTGGGCCCTCTGCAGTCGAAGTGTTGGCAAAGTCGTCGTCAGGCGAGCACCTCATCACCACGGCCGTGTCAGGCCAGCCGATTGAACATCGATTTGGGCCCGGTGAAGTCGCCCTCTTTCGCAACACTTCGCAGCGAGAGACGATCAGCGTCCGCATCGACATCACCAGCGAAGTCGAAGGGCTTGGCATGCGATACATGAGCACGCAGAACCAAGCCGAGCACTGACCTCCATACAAGTTCTCTCCTGCCCGCGTATCCTTGACCCGCGACAGAATCGCGCAAGGAGAATGCGATGCGGATTGGATCACTGTGTGTGGCGGTGGCTTCGGCGGCGATGGCGATGTTGAGCGGCTGCGCGGGTTCGTCCGCGACGACTCGAGCAGATCCGGTCGCCCCTGCCTATGAACTTCCCGCCGCGGCAGCCCCCGCTCCGGAACTCATGCCCCTCTCGTTTATGGTCGGGCGCTGGGTCTGCGTCAATCCCAACAAGACCGTCAACGACGAGCACTGGACCGCCCCGCGCGGCAATCACATGGCGGCCCTCTTCAAGCAGGCTCGCCGGGACGGCAAGCCCGCCCTCGTCGAAGTCTCGCTCATCACCGTCGAGGCCGACAAGAGCGTCAAACTCACGCTGCGCCATCTGCACGCGGGCCTCGAAGTGCCCGAAAACCAGAAGGAACTGTCGTACTTCACGCTGACGTCCGCGGCAGACAGCCGCGCCGAGTTCGCCGCCACCGGCAAGGCCGAGGGGATGATCGTCGTCTATCGCCTCGATGGCGAGGACAAGATGATTGTGGACGTGAACTTCCCGGCGGGCTCGAAAGAGAAGCCGTACTCGATGACGTACCACCGCGAGTGGTAGTCGGACGGCAGGAAGTGACCGAGTGACGAAGTTTCAGCCGGGCAACGAGTCAGTGACTGCGAGGACCACGCGCGTGATCCAGGTCGATACTCCGCGACCTAACTGTAACCTTTGCCATAGCTGACGTGAAGCTGTGTCTTCGCTTGTCACTCTGCCACTTCTTCTCTGTCCCTTTGTGTTGAAACACTTTCCGTCGCCGCAAGAAGCCAATCAGATGCTCAGCGCACCACCCACAAACTGGCGTTCCTCGCTCATCATTCCAACCACCATCTGCCTTCTCGCCATCATCGTGATGCTTGTCGGCCTGCGCGTCGAAGGCCGCATCTGGTGGTGTGCGTGTGGCAGTCTGGACCTCTGGAAGTCCGACGTCTGGTCGAGCCACTGCTCGCAGCATCTGATCGATCCATACGCCGTCACCCACCTGTCGCACGGATTGCTCATCTGGTGCGGTCTCGCGCTTCTGTTCGACCTCGCTTGGACGCGAGCACTCTCGCCGGGTCTCGACACGACGCGCATCCGTGCCGCGGCGGCATTCACGACACCATGGCGTGTCACCGCGGCGATCCTCTTCGCTTGCGCGTGGGAACTCGCCGAGAACTCGCCCGTCGTTATCGATCGCTATCGCAGCGTGACGATGTCGCTCGATTACATGGGCGACAGTGTCGTCAATGCCACCGGCGATGTGCTCTGCTGCACGCTTGGGATGTTCGTCGCGCGTCGTCTCGGCGTGTGGCGCACGCTCGTCTTCTTCGCGGCCACCGAACTCGCACTCTTGTGGTTCATTCGCGACAACCTGACGCTCAACGTGATCATGTTGCTCGCGCCGATCGAAGCGATCAAGCAGTGGCAGACGCAGGGGCAAGTACCGGTGCCGTGAAGCCTCGGGCCGCTGCTCTTGCGATCAACGCGCTCTCCAGCGCATCGAGAACCCCTTCAAGTGGGGCGGAGCACGCCCTCGCGGCGACCGAAGACCTGCCCCGCCATGCCTCGTCGCACGCGTGCAGAATTGCATCCCGCCAGCGAGATGCCCCGGCGGCGTGCAGCCGAATGCCCGCCTCGCTGGAGATCAACCTCGCACCCGCCGCAGCGGCGTTCGCGATGATCGGCATACCGATCGCGAGCGCATCGGCGATGAAACGCCCGGTCGACTCGCCGGCGCGAGCCGGGCAGGGGACGATCGCCGCGTCCGCGGCGCAGAGCAGTGCTGCCGAGTTGTGAGTCGTGCCGATCGACTGAATCACGTCCGCCACGCCGTGACGCGCCGCTCTCCGCCGAACCTTGGTTGGCGTGCGCGATGCAAGCAAGACGCGCGGCGACGCAGACGAGTGCGCCCGCATCAGCGAAAAAGCCTCAAACACGACATCGAGATGCTCGAGTTCATGGTCGTTCGCGCTCAGCAGCAGCAGGGGAGTCGCCGGTGCGACGCGCATCGCTGCCCGGGCCCGCTCACGCATTGCGGTGCGATGTTCCTCTGAGACGCACGCCAGCGGCGAAGCAGTCGGAAGCGACAACGCATCGCCGAGTCCTCGCGTACTCGAGGGGTCAGCGGCGAACGTCGCCCGCAACGCGCCCAATCGCGTCGCGTCCCGCAGCGCGGCCCTCTGAGAGAGCAACTCAAGGAGCACCCACGGCCGATGCGCCAGATCAAGCACCGCACCAACCGGCGTCGTGTGCCGAAGCGAATCAAGAAACGTCCACGGCCCCGGTCCCAGGGGTAGCCACACATCCGCCGCGATGTGATCCGTCAGCGACAGCGTGACATCCGGCGCGAGTTCCGACTGCGTTCGCCGGGCCCAGCGCCGAAAGCCAAACGGCTCACACCCGTGGTGAATCCGGCCGTGACGATGAACGACCGTCGGCACATCGCCAAGCACATCCGGTTGCTCCACACCGTCGGCGAGAACAGTGACACGGTGCCCGCGCGACCTCAGCCCGCTCGTGAGCACGGGCACCCAGCGACTCGTGTCCGTCGGCAACGCTCGCACGAACTCCGTCAGCACCGCGATGCGAAGAGGGCGCGTCATGCAGACGTTCCCCGCGCCGCAGGCACTTCGCTCGCAGCCGCCACGCCTCCGCGTTCGAACACGAAGGGCGCACTCGGCGAAAGCCCGAGCAACATGAACAACACCGCCCCGGTCTGTTGATTGAGTTGCACAACGTCCGTCCCCGATACCACCGCGAGCCCAAGCAGCCCGAAAAACGGCCCGGCCGCAAGCGTACCCCATCCGCCACGACTCGCGTGCACCCACGCATTTCTCATCCCGAGACAGAACATCGCGAGCCACAGCAACACACCGGGAAAGCCCGTTGTCGCGGTCAGATGCAGGATCGTGTTGTGCGCATGCGCGGGGATCAGTTCTTTCATCTCGGCGTTGTGATCATCAATCCGCGCGATCGCCGCGGCCCGAAACTGTCCGGGCCCGACGCCGAGTATCGGATGCTCTGCCGCGAGTTCCACCGCTTGTCTCGCGATGAACAACCGCAGGCCGGTGTCGGTCGCGTAATCGCCGTTCCACGCCCGCGAGACGTCATTCGTCGCGTGTCGCACTCGAGGCACGATCACTTCTCGTCCAAGTACGCCGATCGCGCACAGTCCGATCGCGACGCACGCGAAGGTAACCACCGCGTGCCGCGCCCGAACGCGTCCCCGCAACTTCCACGCTGTCGTCGCCGCGACGATCATCGCCAGGGCCGTCGCCGCCAACCACGCGCCGCGCGAGCCCGTGGCGATGATCCCCGCGAAACTTGCGACGCTCGCAAGCGACGCGAGCAGGCGAGCCTGCCCGCGCCCCATCATCGCCGTCGGCAGCAGCAGACCAAAAGCCGCCACCAAGCATGTGCCTCCCGTCACTGGATCCAGCCATGCGGAGATGCGATCCGAGTAGTGCTTGAACTGGAGCGAGGGCAGCTCAAGCCGATGCCCGATCGCCTCCAGAAGCTGCCCGAAGTTGGCGCAAAGGAACCCGACCGCGACCAGGAGCACCCATCGTGATCTTGCGAATCCGACGAACGGCAGTGCGAGCAGGCACCACGCCCATCGCGATGCGCCGAGTTCATGCCATGCCTCGCGCTGCTCCGGCAGCCGCACGATGAGCAGCACGCACCACGCCGCCCACACAAGAAACACGATCGTGATCGGCTGGATGAGCAACGCCCACGTGATCCTGCGCGCGTCAGCGAACCTCGCGAACCGCAGTAGCCACACGATCGCAATCGGCAAGCCGCCGATTTCCACCAAGCTTGTTGGCCCGGCCAGTGCCAAACACCACAACACCATCAACCCGATCGCGAACGGCCGCCCCAGCCAGTCGTACTGATGCAGGCTCAGAATCCGTGTTCGCACGCGATCGCCATCGATCCACGGTGCGTCAAACCACTTCAGGGCCCGGGTGCCGTCGTTGGACGAGTCACGAATCTCAGACTGTGGGTGCGAGGGATCGATGGGTTTGGCCGATAGGAGTATGGTTGGGGCGTCGAGGAATCTTCTGCGATTCATGAACCAATGGCAACTTTCCCGCGCTGAAGTCGTACAACGTTTGGGTCTGGCGGGTCCGGTGTGGTAGTCTGTACACCTCGACCACGTCCGCCGGGCCTGACCCAACAGCCTCATCGGCGTGAAGGAGCGCAAGCGATGACCGAGATTCAACGGGTGGTGAACGCGGCGCGTCGGCGACTTCGCCTCGCGGAGTTCTGCCGCGTCCTCGTGCTGCTGATCGCCGTCGTGCTCGCGGGCATACTGATCGCGCGCCTCGTCGAACGCATCTTCGGCCTCGGCGCCATGCCGTGGCGCGACATTGCCATCTACTCCGGTACCTCGGTTGTTGCGATCGCCGCGCTGTGGGCGATCTTCAAGCCCATGCGCGACTTGGGCGTGGCGCGGCTTGTTGATGAAGGTGCTGCCACCCGCGAGGCGCTGTCCACCGCGCTGTGCATTTCCAAGGAGCAAGACCCGTGGTCGCAGGCCGTGGTCGAGTCCGCCCGTCGCACCGCGACAGGCGTCGACGTTCGCCGTGCCGTCCCCTTCGAGCCGCCGCGCGCGTGGCCGTGGGCGATGAGTCTGGCGGTGGGCCTCGTGGTGGTGTGGGTGACCGTGCCGCGCATGGATGTGATGGGTCTTTTCGCCAAGAAGCAGGCGGCTGAGAAAGAAAAAGCCGAGATCGTCGCGGTGAAGGCCGAAGTGAAGAAGAACGAGGAGAAGATCAACGAACTGCTGGCCAAGGCGGGCGTTGAAGTGAAGAACGAGCAGGGCGACAACACCGGCGAGCAGAAGCCCCAGCCGCCGCAGACGCCCGAGGAAGTCCGCCGCGCGGCGGTGCGCAAACTCACCGATCTCTCGGATCGCCTCAATGACTTGAAGAAGGGCGAGCGCGCCGAGCAACTCAAGGCCGTGCAGGATGCGATGCAGAAGGTGAAGCAGCCCGGCGACGGCCCGCTCACCGAACTCGCGCGCGACCTTGCCAAGGGTGACTTCAAGGGCGCGAACGAAAAGCTCGACGATCTCAAGCAGCAACTCAAGGACGGCACCCTCAGCGACGCCGACAAGGCCAAACTTCAGGCACAACTCGACAAGCTCGGCGAGCAGGTCAAGTCACTCGCCAAAGAGAACAAGGAACTCGCCAAGGCACTCGAGAAGGCCGGCATGGACGCCCAGCAGGCTGCCGAAATGGCCCGCCAGATGATGTCCAACCCCGACGCGATGAAGCAGGCCATGCAGCAGATGCAGAACATGAGCCAGGAGCAGAAGGATGCGCTCATGAAGCAACTGCAGGCCGCGATGAAGGCCGCCGGCCAGTGCGAGAAAATGGGCGAGGGCATGAAGCAGATGTCCAAGGGCATGTCGCAACAGGGGCAGCAAGGCCAGCAGGGCGAACAGAGCGACCAACAGTCCCAGCAGGGTGCCGCGGCGATGAGCGACGCGCTCTCCGAACTCGAGCAGATGCAGATGGAGGCCCAGGCCACCGAAGCGGCGCTGAGCGAGTGCAAGTCGCAGATGGCGGGCCTGTGCAAGAACCCCGGCGAAGGCGAGATCGGTCAGAGCGAGCAGAACGGCGAATGGAACGAGGGCGACACCGATCGATTCGGCAGCGGCACGGGCGGCGCTGGACGCAGCGGCGGCGGCCACAACGCCGAGAGTATGGCCGCCGACTTCCGCACCGAGAAGCGCAAGGCGGACGTCGCAACCACCAAGGGCGCGATTATCTCCTCCCGCCTCGTCTACGGCGAGCAGGTAAAGGGCGAGAGCCTCGCCCAGTTCTCCGACGCAGTCGAATCTGGTGAGAAGGCCGCGACCGATGCCATCGAGAGCAAGCAGATTCCACGTGAGTATCACGACGCGGTGAAACACTATTTCGGCACGCTCGGCAAGAAGACAAACAAGGCCAAACCCGCAACAGCCCCGAGCCCCGCCGCCGCGCCCGACGCCAAGCCGGCGGACGCAAAACCCGCTGAACCCAAGAAGAGCAACTGACGTGGAGCAGGCTTCTGGGATCGAGCCCGAGACAAAGGCGTGCGCATCGGTCGCGACTATTGACTGGCCCGAATCGCACGCCAAGACGCCGGTGACCCTCGATCTCGCCAAGTCCGAGCGACCTCGCCGCCGCGACTTTCTCGCTGCGGCGTCCGCGACACTCGCCGGGCTGGTCCTCGCTCCGCTTGCCGCGTGCTCCTCGCGTTCCGAGCCCGAGCACGTTGTGCTCTACACCAGTGCTGACGGCGAGGTCGCTGATCCGATCCTTTCGCTGTTCACGAAGCGCACCGGCATCCGTGTTGACAGTGTCCGTGACACCGAGGCGACCAAAACCACGGGCCTCGTGCGCCGCGTTATCGACGAGACCCCCTCTCCCAAGGCCCAGGTCTTCTGGAGCAATGAAGCGATGGCGGTCGCACGCCTTGAACGCGAAGGCTTGCTCGCGCCACTCGCGGATGGCAATCGGTTCGCGCGTCTGGCGAGTCGCGCTCGAGTTCTCGTCTACGACACGCGCGCGATTGGTTCGCAGCGTCCGATCACCGTCGCTCCAACTGGGCTCGCCGATCTTCTCCGACCCGAGTTCAAGAACCGCGTCGGCATCGCTCGTCCGCAGTTCGGCACCACACGCGCCCACATCAGTGCCGTGCGATTCGCGATTGGCGAGGCCGACTTCCGCCGCTGGTGCGAGCGGCTCCGCGACCATGGCATCCGTCAATACGCGGGTAACTCCAGCGTCGTCCAAGCCGTCGCCAACGCCGAGATCGTCGTCGGCCTTACCGACACCGACGATGTCTGGGCCGGAAAGCGCAACGGTTGGCCGATCGAGATGGTCTTTCCGCGCGACGCGGCGATCGTGCCCGCGCCGATCCTCATCCCCAATACCATCGCGATTCTCAAACACGCGAGTGGCGATCCCGCGGCCCGATCTCTCTTCGACTTCCTTGATGGCGAAGAGGTCGAACGCCTCATGGTCGACAGCGACCTGAAGCACATTCCGCGTCGGCAGCCCATCGCCGCTGAACTCGCCGTCAAAGACCCGGGTCGTGTTCCGCCCGGCGGCGTCGAGCCCGATTGGGCCGCGCTCGACCGCGTCAGCGACAATGCGATCGACGCATGGGAGTCGATCGTCGGCGCGTGATTTCAAGTGCGTGCCGGCCCCGTTGTGCTTTTGCCGCCGCCATGGCACAATGTCTCCCATGAGTGATCCGTGCCAGAGTTTGGTTCGCCGTTGTTCTACCAGTGTGGTCCGTTGTGCCCGCGCGTGCGCTACCGCGATCACGGTGACCGTTGTGTCGCTCTCATGTGCATACGCCTCCGCGCAAGACAGCACGCCAAAGGGTGCTCCGCAGGGCGGCGCCGTCACGATCCGCAACGTCACGATCCACCCCGTCACCGGCCCGGTCATCGCCAACGGCGAACTTGCGTTTGACAAGGGCATCCTCACCTATGTTGGCCCACATCGACCGCTCGGCGACGGCGTTGCCCTGATCTCTCTCGACGCCTCAATCGCCACAACACCGGCCGCAGACTCAGCGGCCTCAACCATCATCGACGCCGCCGGTCTTCACGCCTATCCCGGCATGATCGCGCTGAATACTCAACTCGGTCTCACCGAGATCACCGCCCTGCGTCCAAGCGAGGACACGAACGAGCTCGGCGATGTGACGCCCGAGGCCGCCGCCGCGCTTGCCTTCAGCCCGGATTCGCTGCTCATCCCGGTCACGCGAAGCAACGGCGTGCTCCTCGCTGGTGTCTTCCCCCTCGGTGGTCTCATCCCCGGCACGGCGTCCGTGATGCGTCTGGACGGCTGGACGGCAGTGGACATGACCGTCAAGCATGACGCTGGCGTCGTCATCGCGTGGCCTTTGATGCGCATCCTCAGGAAGCCCGCCACCGACAAGAGCGAGGACGACCAGCGTAAGGAGATCCGCGATCGCGTTCGCACGCTCGAGGACTGGTTCGATCGCGCCCGCTCATACTCGGCAGTGCGAGCCGCCGAACCCAAGAGCCCGATCGATCTTCGTTTGGAAGCGATCGCTCGAACGCTGGCGGCCCCCAAGGACTCGCGGCCCGATCCGGTCTTCATCCACGCCACGGAACTCGATCAGATCCTCGCCGCCGCCGAGTTTGCCCGCTCGCGTGGCCTGCGTGCCGTCATCGTCGGCGGTCGGGCCGCACCAGACGCCGCGGGCGTTCTGAAATCCCTGGACATCCCGGTCATCGTCGGCGGCACGTTTGCGTTCCCGACGCGCGAGGATTCTCCGACCGATGAGGCCTTCACGCTTCCGGCTCGGCTCAAGGCCGCCGGCGTCCGCTTCGCGATCGCCAGCGGCGAAGAAACACCGCAGGAACGCAACTTGCCTTACTCCGCCGCCAAGGCCGTCGCGTTCGGCCTCGATCTCGACGAGGCCTTCCGCGCGATCACGCTCGGCCCGGCCGAAATTCTCGGCATCGCCGATCGCTACGGCTCACTCGAAGCCGGCAAGTCCGCGACGCTCATCTTCACCGACGGCGACCCGCTCGAGATCAACACCCGCGTCAAGGCCGCATTCATCGACGGCGTGCGCAGCGACCTGTCAAACCACCAACTTCGCATGCACGACAAGTACCGCGCAAAGTACCCGCAGACCAAGCCGGCACCCGCGACGCCCTGAATCGCCATTATCCCTCGTCCGCGCCGACATGATCGCGCCACGCCTCGATCAACTCGCGTGCCACAGGCCCGACTGTGCCGTCGCCAATTGCCTTTGCCTCAACAGCCACGATCGGGAGCACGCCCCACGAAGAGTTGGTGAGCAGCAGTTCGTCCGCGCCCAGCACGTCATCGATCCGCACCATCCGCCGTTCGATTCGCAGGTCGTGCTCCTCCGCCCAACGCAGGACGCGGGCTCGCACCACGCCTGGCAGCACCGGACTCGGCACGGCCGCGCCTCCACCCTCTCCAGTGCTCTCGCCGCGCGGCAGGTTCTCCGCCGCCACTTCGTCCTCTTCGCCGCGTGCGATCGGCGTGATCAGCCGCCCGCCTTTGATGAGAATCGCATTGCTCACGCAGCCGCCAGCGAGGAAGTTCGTCACTTGGAAGACCAGAGATTCAGCGCACTGCTTCCCCGCCGCTTTCTGGAGTTCGCGAAGCCGCCCCCAATAGTTCAGCGTCTTGTGCCCCTGAAACGGATCGAGCGGATTGACGCGCAGGTCCGCGAGCCCGACCCGCACGCCGCGCTCAAACATCTCGGCCGGATACTCCGTCGCCGGCTGCACGCTTACCAGCACGGTTGGGTCATGCTTTGACGCGCCGCTGTTCTGCCCACGCGTCAGCATGTTCAGATCGCCGCCGGTGATCGTCAGTCGCACGCGGAATCGCCCCGTCCCCGCGTGCGCCACCGTCTGCTCCATCGTCTCCACGAGCGCCGCGTGCCGCAGCGAGGTTGATAGATTCAGTTCCCGGGCCGAGTTCACAAGCCGATCGACGTGCGCGTCCGCGTCGATCACCCGCGCCCCATCCGCGCCGCCGATCGCGCCCATGGTCTCAAACAGCCCGACGCCGTGCTGCAAGCCCGCGTCGAACGCGGACACCCGAGCGTCAGCCGCATCAAGGAATGCACCATTCAGAAAGACGTTCGCCATGCTTCAGGATATGGGCCGCCGCCAGCGTGCGATACACTTTCCGCATGGTCCACACCCCTCGCGTCGCCGTCGTGCTTGCCGGTTCGGGTCGCGCCGACGGCAGTGAGATCCACGAATCTGTCAGCGTCCTGGTCCACCTCAACCGACACGCCATTGCTTATCGCTGCTTCGCACCCGACAAGCCGCAGGCCGAGGTCGTCGACCACGTCACCGGCAAGGTCGAGCCGGGCCAGACCCGCAACCAGATGGTCGAAGCCGCCCGCATCGCCCGCGGCGAAATCTCGCCCATCGCGACGCTCCGTGCCGCTGACTTTGATGCGATCGCCTTCCCAGGTGGGTTCGGTGCCGCCAAAAACCTCTGCACCTTTGCGTTCAAAGGGCCTGACTGCGATGTCGACGCCGACGTCGCCCGAGTGCTGCGTGAGTTCCACGCCGCCACCAAGCCCATCGCGCTCGCCTGCATCGCCCCCGTCATCGCCGCCAAGGTGCTGGGCACCAGCGCGGGCGGCCCGGGATGCGAGGTCACCATCGGTAGCGACGAGGGTGTCGCGGGCGCGATCGCCAAGATGGGTGCTCGAAACATCGCCAAGGACGTCACCCACGCCCACGTCGATGCGAAGAACCGCATCGTCACGACCCCCGCGTACATGTGCGACACCGGGCCGTGGGGCGTGTTTCAAGGCATCGGCGCGATGATCGACGAACTCGCGAAATTGCTGAAGTGACGGCGAACGGACTCCGCGCGAGTTACGCCACGTCGTGCTCATCATCGCCATACGCCGCGATGCACACCTTTCGCCCCAGACGCTCGACCAGTCGCCGCGGCACACCGATGTCGGCGATGATCAGTTCGCCCACATATTCCTGAGCCTCCAGAGTCAGCAACCCCGGCTTCACCGCGGCGAACGTGACCGTTGCTCCGGCTCGCACCGCTGCCCCGAGCACCACGCCCGATTGGGCATCAAGCCCGCTGGGCACGTCGGCGGCGATCACCTGCGAACCCCGCGATCCTATCGTGTTCATTGCCGCGATTGCTCTGGTGCATGCCGCGTCCGGCTCGCGCGAAAGACCTGTCCCCAGCAGACAGTCCACGACGACCGCAGGCGCGGCATCAACGAGTCCGGTGCGACACGCCGCATCAATGTTGCCGTCGGCGCACTCCACCATCCGCAGCCCGGCGCGTTGACAGATTCCGCGCTGCACCGCCGCGTCCGAGCCGCTCCGTGAAGCGCCGACGCACACCGCGACCGCATTCACATGAGCATTGTCAAGGATTCGCAGCAGTGCCAGTCCATCGCCTCCGTTGTTGCCCGTGCCGCACACGATCAGCACCCCGCCGCGTCGGGTGTGCTCGTTCATCACTGCCAGCGTGTCGAACACGACCTCCGCCAGTTCGCGTGCCGCGTTTTCCATCAACACCAGCGACGGCAAGCCAAACTCGCTCGTCGCCAACCGATCAACCTCGCGGGCGGCGGCGACATCGAGCACCAGCAACTCCATGGCCCGCCGCGGCGGCGCGTGTTCGCCCTCGTCTCCGGGGCGGGCGGCATGGCTTTCCTCACGCGACATGCCCGCAGTCTATCCGCCGCTTTCATCCATCGCGTCCGCGACATTGCCGCCATGAATCCGCTATCTTCTTCGCACACTCGCTTGTCTTCCGATCGCGTCACTCCGATGCCTCAAACGCCCAACAACCCCACGCTCGATTCCGTCACCGCGTTGATGGCCCCGCCGCGCCGTCGCGACAATCCCCTCACACGCTCGTGGCTCGGCCTCTCGGGTTTGGCGTTCCTCACCATCGTCTTCCTCCTCTGCCTCGGCACGCTGCCGTATACGCTCGGGCTGCAAGACGGCGTCGCACGCTACGACGCAGGCACACCCAAGGCCTGGGCCTTGCCGCCGTTCTGGATTCACGCCTCGACCGAGCAGGCCGCCCGACTTGCTGAGGTCACGCCCGTCGGTGCCCCCACACCGACCTACTGGCTCGGCACTGATATGCTCGGCCGCAGTCTTCTGCTCCGCATGCTCACCGGCGGCGGAATCTCCCTTGCCATCGGGCTCGCCGCGGCCCTCATCAGCGTGGTCATTGGCACCGCATACGGCCTGATCTCCGGTTACGTCGGCGGCCGCGTCGATGCCTTCATGATGCGCATCGTCGACATTCTCTACGGCCTGCCATACGTCCTTCTCGTTGTGCTCCTCGCCGTCGCTGGCGACGCCATCCGCGAGGAATACATCGGTCGCTCGCGCGAACGCCAGGAATGGATGATCACGGCTCTCGCGCAAGAACGCGGCATGGACGCGCACACGCAACGGGCCGCCGTCACGCAGACGCTCAACCAGGACGCGGAGACCAAACGCCGTCTCGCCGCCGATGCGCTCACGCAAGTCCCGCCGCGACAGATCGGTGCCGCCGCCGAGCGGGCCATCGGCATCGTTATTCTGCTCGTCGCCATCGGCGGCGTGTCATGGCTCACGATGGCCCGCGTCATCCGCGGCCAAGTTCTGAGTCTCAAGAACCAGCCGTTCGTGGAAGCTGCTCGCGCCGTCGGCGTACCGACCAGCGGCATCTTCCTTCGACACCTACTCCCCAACCTCACCGCACCCATCATCGTCTACGCGACGCTCACGGTGCCGCAGGCAATCCTGCAAGAGTCCTTCCTCTCATTCCTGGGCATCGGCGTCCGTCCGCCGCTGCCCAGTTGGGGCAATCTCGCCGCCGACGCCCTCAGCGAACTCAATCCCTACCAGAGCAACTGGTGGTTGCTCCTGTTCCCCTGCGTCCTGCTCGGTGGCACGCTTCTCGCGCTCAACTTCGTCGGCGAAGGCCTCCGTGAAGCCTTCGACCCCAAACGCTCGCGATGATGTCTTTCTCAGAACCATCACTTCTCCTCGCGCATCCCCCCATCGATCGTGCTCTCTGGCCCACTTCTTCTTCGCGGCCTCCGCTTCCTTCGCGTTGAACCTTTTGTCTTGCTTCGCTGTGCCTCTGTGTCCCTGTGTTGAAAATGCCTTGAATGTCACCCCTCACGCCCCAACCCACCCCAGTGCTCCGCGTCGAGAACCTCGGCGTGAGTTTCATCTCCCGCGGCGGGCCTCGCGTTCGCGCCGTCGACGACGCCTCCTTCGCCGTCTACCCCGGCCAAACACTCGCGATCGTGGGGGAGTCCGGCTGCGGCAAGTCCGTCACCGCGATGAGCATCCTCCGTCTTGTCCCTTCGCCTCCCTCGCAGGTCGACCGCGGGCGCATGCTCTTCTCGCCGCCCGCGCGCCCGTCGCGCGACCTCCTCACGCTCTCCGACGCAGAGATGCGTCGCGTCCGCGGCGGCGAGATCGCCATGATCTTCCAAGAACCGATGACCTCGCTCAATCCGGTTTACACGATCGGCGACCAGATCATCGAAGCCGTCATGCTCCATCAGGGGCACTCGCGAAGTGCCGCCGTCCGCGCCGCCATCGACGCCATGCGCGACGTCGGCATCCACAACCCCGAGGGACGCCTCCACGCCTATCCGCATCAGTTCTCCGGCGGAATGCGCCAGCGCGTCATGATCGCGATGGCCATCGCCTGCCGCCCCGCGCTCCTGCTCGCTGACGAACCGACCACCGCGCTCGATGTCACCATCCAGGCCCAGATTCTCGAACTCCTCCGCTCCCTCCAACACTCACGCGGCATGGGCATGGTCCTCATCACTCACGACCTCGGCGTCGTCGCCAATCACGCCGATGTCACCTGCGTCATGTACGCGGGGCGAGTCGTCGAGTGCGCTCGCACCAGTGAACTCATCGCTCGCCCGCTTCACCCCTACACGCGCGGCCTGCTCGCCTGTGTGCCCACCCTCTCCGACCAACCCCGCGACCAGCGCCGCCGACTCGTCACCATTCGCGAACTCGCCGACGCCCCCGGCGAGTTCGACCGTCTCGACGGTGGCCTCCGTGCGTGGTGGCCCTGGCACGATGCTCCGCCCGGCACACGCCGCGATGCCGCCAACCCGGCCAGTGATTCCACACTGATCGAACTCCAGCCCGCCCACTTTGTCTGCGTCTGGCGGGGCGAGAAGGCCGATGCAATGTCCGTCGGCGTGCCCGACATCGCGCCGTCGCACGCGGGCGAGCCTGTCGTCGCGACCGCCGGAGCCTGATGTATGCACACGCTCATCCTCGCCGACGCACTCTTCGCCTCGCGGGAACGCGCGCTGCTCTCACGTCTTGAGATCGGCCTCGCCGACGAGGGCGTCCGCGTGTTGCACGCCATTCCCGAGTCCGCCTCGCGCTCCGGCCCTGCGCTCTTCGGCGGCGAGGTCTTCACTCGCGCCGTCACCTACCCCGATCGCGCCATCCCGTTCACCACCGGCCTTCGCGCCCGCGTTCTTCTTGCCTCCATCGCCCGAGCGCTGCAAGCCGATGAACTCCCCGACATCGACGTCGTCCATGTCTTCGGCGGCTCAGCCTGGCCGCTGGGTCTCGAACTCGCCCGCCGCGCCGGTGCCGGCGTCGTGCTCGAAGTCTGGCGCTCCGGTCTCATCGCCCAAGCCCGCACGCTGCGTCTCCGCGGCGATGCCGATGTGCTCCTCGCCGCCCCCGACACCGCCGCCGAGCGTGCGCTGCTCGCGGACGGCTCAGGCAGCACGGTTCGGCTCACGCCGTGGGGTGTCTACACGCCTCCCGAGCCCCGAGAAATCCTCCGCCCCGGCCGCGCCCCCGCGATCATGCTCATCGGCACCGGCCTCGACGCCAAGGCTGTCCACGCGTGTTTCGCGGGCATCGCCGAGGCCGCCAAGTCCGCGCCCGACCTCCTCGTTTTCGCCGACGCGCTCACCGCGCGTCGCAGCGGCGCGTGGGCCATCGCGGGCAAACTCGGCCTTCGCGATCGCCTCTCACTCATCGAAGAACTCGAGTCCCGCCGCGACCTGCTTGTTCAAGGTGACATCCTCGTTCAGCCCGAGGCCCGCGGCGAGCAGCGCAGCGTCATCCTCGAAGCCATGGCCGCGGGCATGGCTGTCGCCGCCGCCGCCGATCCGATGGTTCACATCCTCCAAGGTGGCGTTACCTGCCGCCTTGCGCCCAGCCACGACGCCTCCGCGTGGTCCCGCGTGATTGGCGAGATGCTTCAGAATCCGGTGGCGACGCGAGAACTCGCCCGTCGCGGCCGCGACTACATCCGCGAGAACCGCCGCGCCAGCGAGCACGTTCGAACCGTGCTCGCCGCGTATCAATGGCTCACGTCCGCCGAGCCCATCGCTTTCGCATCACGCTCATAGGCGCGGTTCCAAGAATCGTCTTGGTGGCCCTGATCGCCGAGCCGGGCCGCATGCGACGATCAACTCAATGATCGTGCTCATGCGGCCGCTGTGGCAGGTCCGCCTCGCCAAAGATGCGGAACTCTTTCCGCCGCAAGATTTGGCCCGCCAGCGTGTGATCGTCCACCGCCAGCGCGATCGTCGGCGTGCCGTTGGGCCGCAGCATGAGCGGGTACGCGAACTGAATAAACAGTTCCGCCCCCAAAAGCGAAAGGCACAGGCTCGAAAGCGTGTGCCCCCTCGACAACTCAACCACCAGCACTTCCTTCTCGCTGAACGGCAGGCTTTCGTGCTTGAGCGTCTGGCGCGCGAGAGATGCGTTGTTCGTGATCACGCGAACGACCGCGTGGTCCGTGGCCTCATGCACGCTCAGGGCGCAAATCTGCAGGTGCGGGCTGTTGAACGCCTCGACCAGATCGAAGAGTTTGCCGACCTTGTTTGTGAGGAACACGCTGAACTGGGTGACCGTCGGCGGACAGTACCCAAGCGTGGTATCGGCTGGCGTCGATGCCTGGCTCATGGCAGTCCTTTGTCCGTGCGCAAGACCCCGTCCCGACGGGCCTCGCTTCGCCATCCTGCGTCCGACTGTGGGCGTACGAACGCGATCACACGCCCTTCGTTGGCGGCTCGCTGCGAAGACTGCCTCCCCACGGACGACGTCGATCTCACAACGCTGATCTACGCCGCACGCTGTCGCGCCGCGGCCACCCACGATCTGCCACAGATTACCAGACCTCGCGCCGGGGTTCAACCCAAATCTTCTAGAACTTCCGAGGGAAACCCCTCGGTTCCTACCCTGCCTTCGTCGCGCTGACAACCAAGCGATCGTTCAGCGGTCGCCGGGACAGAACTCGCATCAGGCGCTAAAGCTGCTGCCGCAGCCGCAGGTGCTCGACGCGTTGGGGTTGTTGAACACAAACCCGCGCCCCATGATCTCATCGCGGAAGTCGATGGTCACGCCGTTCACGTAAAGCAGGCTCTTGGGGTCGCAAATGATCTTCACGCCGTGCTGCTCGAACAGTTCGTCGTGGTCCTTCTGGGTTTCGGTCAGGTCGAGGATGTACGAGAAGCCGGAGCACCCGCCCCCCTTGACGCCCACCCGCAGCCGCACCTTGTCGGCGTCCAGTTCCTGCTGCTGAATGATCGTCTTGATCTCGCGGGCGGCGGTTTCGCTCAGGGTCACGGACATGGCGGCTTCCTCCAGAAGGCAATCGCGACGTCCCCGCCGCGAAACAACGCTTCTTCGCGTCTTGGATGCATTCTACACAATGGCGTCACCGCAATCGAGCCCCATCGAGACCGAGTCTCAATGTCTCGACCGTGCTGAGACACCTAGGGGAAACCCCCGTTTTGCACAAAAATGATGAGATACTGTAGAATTCTCTTGCATTGTGCCATGTTCTTGCTTTATTCTCCCTGCTGACCCGTGGGGTCACCGCGTTCCGCCGCGGAGTGAGGGTGACGAATTTTCATAGGGAGAGAAGAGATGAAGAAGATTTCTGCTGTTGCTGTGCTCGCGCTGGTCGCCGGTTCCGCCGCCGCCCAGACCTATACGATCGACTTCGACACCGATGCCGCTGGCAACGCGATTGCCAACGGTGCGACCCTCTCGAACCAGTACGCCGCTTGGGGCGCGACGTTCGTTCCGAACGTCCTCGCCGGCACCAACTGGGCCACCAACACCGACATGACCATCACCAGCACCGACGTCGGCGCTGGCTACAGCGCCAGCTACGGCAAGGTTCTGCACTCGTTCAACGGCTGGCTCGCGGAAGACGGCGACCCCAACTTCGCGATCTTCTTCTCGACCGCCATCAGCAGCATCACGGTCCGCTTCATCGGTGACAGCACCGGCGTCTCCGAAGTCGCCGCGTTCGACTCGGGTGGCAACTTCCAGACCAGCGGTATCGTTGGCGCGGGTGGTGCGAGCGTCATCAAGAGCGTCACGCTCTCGGGCCTGAGCACCACCACCATCGGCGTCATCCTCCCGGGTGACTTCAATGACTGGGCTGCCGTCCTCGACATCACCTACACCCTCGTCCCCGCCCCCAGCAGCCTCGCGCTCCTGGGCCTCGGTGGCCTGGTTGCCGGCCGTCGTCGCCGCTAAGCCTCCCGAGCCTTACGGCTCACACGTTTGAACCCAAAGCAGGCCCGCCTTCCGGCGGGTCTGTTTTTTCATTATCTTGCGTGAGGTTTGAAGTGCATGAAGGTTGCGCTATTCCGGATCCGGAATAGTCAAAAATGGTTGACTTTCCTAACGATCTCTGGTGAAATACGGTTGTTCGCGTCTCGTTTCCAACCGGAACAGGGTGTCCGGGCTGAGCGCGAAAAGATTCCTGAGGAGAGGACATTCATATGAAGACTTCCGTTGTTCTGAGCGCGCTCGCGCTCACTGCCGTCGCTGCGAACGCCGCGACCATCGTTTCCGGGACGTACGCGCTTGCCAACCATCCCGACGGCAACGCGCAGCCGCCCCAGTATGGTCTGCGCCTCGACGAACTCTACAACGCGACCGGCAGCCACGACATCTATACGTTCGACTTCAATCACGCGTCTTCGAACATGAAGATGGATGTGAACCTTGTTGCCAACACGATCCGGATCTATGGCACCACCTACGGCGGTCGCGACATCGGCGGTGGCTACGCGGTTGATCTGGATGCGGGGGCGTACACGATCGACTTCCTGTACAACGTCGGTGTGTCGGGCGTTCCGGGCGATGACGATGTGTGGGCAAACGCGGCCAGCGCGTCCAACTTCGGGACCATCACGACGGCCCGCGGCGACGTGATCCGTCTCGAAGACAAGTCCGACGGCAACTACCTGTTCCGTCTGGGCGACGAGAACAACGATGCCGGCCATCGCGGCTTCGCGGGCATCAGCGGTTGGGGTTGGCTGACCCACGGCCCCGCAGGCAGCGCCCACGTCAACGCGTCTGACTGGCTCTTCACCGCCACCCTGATCCCCGCCCCCAGCAGCCTCGCGCTCCTGGGCCTCGGTGGCCTGGTTGCCGGCCGTCGTCGCCGCTAAGCCTCCCGAGCCTTACGGCTCGCACGTTTGAACCCAAAGCAGGCCCGCCTCTCCGGCGGGTCTGCTTGTTTTTCTGCCGGTCGTTTTTCATTTCCGCGGCCGGTCGTCGCTCGGCCCACTGCCGTCGCGCGCGTAGGCTTCTTCCCACGTTTCTCGTGCCGCATCGCGCGGCACGATGACGCATCCAAGGCCACAGTCTCCAGACCACGACCGTCTCTCAGGAGCACCCCGAATGTCGTCCAGCACCACCCCGGTCATTCTCGCCGCCAAACGCACGCCCATCGGCCGCTTCTTCGGCGGGCTGTCCAAGGTCCATTCGCCCCTGCTGGGCTCGTACGCGATCCAGGGCATCTTCGCCGAGCAGCCCAAGATCAAGGAGGCGGCAGTTGCGGGAAAGGTCGACGAGGCGATCTTCGGATGCGTGTTGCAGGCGGGGCTGGGCCAGAACCCGGCGCGTCAGGCCGCCCTCAAGGCTGGCTGTCCGGAGACGCAGTCGGCGGTGACGATCAACAAAGTGTGCGGCTCGGGCCTCCAGGCCGTGATGCAGGCCGCGCAGTCCATCAAGGCCGGCGACAACTCGCTCGTGCTCGCGGGTGGCTTTGAATCCATGACCGGTGCGCCGTACTTCGCGAAGATCCGCGATGGCGCGGGCGCGCCGAAGTTCGGCCCGATGTCGTTCGAAGACCACATGCAGTATGACGGCCTGCGCTGCGCCTTTGAGTGCTGGGCGATGGGCAATGCCGCGGATCACATCGCGAAGAAGTATGAGATCAGCCGCGCCGATCAGGATGCGTGGTCGGTGCGTTCGCACCAGCGTGCCGCCGAGGCGACCAAGAACGGCTACTTCAAGAACGAACTCGTCGCGGTGAGCGGCGAACAGTGCAACGACAAGAAGTCGCCCGGCGTCGCTGCGGACGAAGGCATTCGTGCCGAGTCGACGATCGAGGGCCTCGCCAAGTTGCGTCCAGTGTTCGCAGCCGACGGCAGCGTGACGGCGGCCAACGCCAGCCAGATTTCCGATGGTGGTGCCGCGCTCGCCGTCGCGTCCCTCGCCAAGGCCGAAGAACTCGGCATCAAGCCCATCGCCAAGGTGCTGGCGTATCACACCAGCGGCGTGGCACCCAAAGACATCTTCCGCGCGCCCTCGATGGCCGTACCCGCGGTGGTGGCCAAGGCCGGGCTGAAGCTCAGTGACATCGACCTCTTTGAACTCAACGAGGCGTTCGCGGCACAGGTGCTGCAGAACATCCGCGAGGGCGCGATTCCCGAGGCCAAGGTGAATATCGCCGGCGGCGCGATCGCGCTGGGCCACCCGATCGGCGCGTCGGGCGCACGCTGCCTCGTCACGCTGATTCACCAACTGCATCGCACCGGCGGCAAGCGCGGCGTTGTCGCGCTGTGCCTCGGCGGCGGCAACGCGGTGGCGATGGTGGTTGAGGTGTAAGCCCTAGAGCACAACGAATGTTCACAAACCGCGGGCCGAGTCCCGCGGTTTTTGTTGATGTGGTTTCGCGAACGTCACTCTGCTACTTTGTTCACCCATGAGCACCTCCGGGGATAGTCCAACACGCGACACTGGCCCAACCTCTCCCAACTTCGGCGAGCAGCGACGCATTGACACCGCCGCCACGTCGATGGAAAAACGCGGCGACACGGTCGGCCCGTTCACACTGCTGGAGATTCTCGGCGAAGGCGGCTTTGGCACCGTCTGGCTGGCCGAGCGGCGTGAGCCGATGGTTCAGCGCGTCGCCCTCAAGATCATCAAGCCGGGCATGGATTCGCGCGCGGTGATCTCGCGCTTCGAGCAGGAACGCCAAGCCCTCGCGGTGATGGACCATCCCAACGTCGCCAAGGTCTTCGACGGCGGCGTGACTGAGCACGGCCGCCCGTACTTCGTGATGGAGTACGTCCAGGGCGAACCCATCACCTCCTTCTGCGATCATCAACGCTACACCATCAAGCAGCGGCTCGAACTCTTCATCACCGTGTGCGATGCCGTGCAACATGCCCACCACAAGGGCATCATCCACCGCGACATCAAGCCCAGCAATGTGCTGGTCAGCATGTCCGAAGACAAGCCCATCGCCAAGGTGATCGACTTCGGCATCGCCAAGGCCACCGAAGCCTCAGACGTACAGAACTCCGTCTTCTCGATCGAAGGCCAGTTCATCGGTACGCCCGAGTACATGTCTCCCGAGCAGGCCGGCGGCCGCGCGGACATCGACACCCGCACCGATGTCTACTCGCTCGGCGTCTTGCTCTACGAACTGCTCGTCGGCCGCCTTCCCTTCGAGGCCGCCTCCCTCCGCATGCGCGGCATGGACGAGATCCGCCGCATCATCCGCCAAGACACGCCTCCCAACCCCAGCACACGCCTCAGCACAGTGAAGGCCGATGGTGTCACCATCGCCGATGCCCGCCGCGGCACGCACGCCTCGCTCATCCGCGAACTGCGACGTGAACTTGAGTGGATCCCGCTGAAGGCGATGCGGAAGGAGCGGGAACGCCGCTACGACAGCCCCGGCGCATTCGCCGAGGATGTGCGTCGGTATCTCGACGGCCGCCCATTGCACGCCGCGCCCGAGTCGCGCGTGTATCTTGCCCGCAAGTTTGTCCGCCGCAACAAGGTGCAAGTCGGCGCGGCCGCGATCGTGCTCCTCGCCCTCTCAGCGGGATTGGTCGTTTCCCTCTGGCAGCGCGGCGAAGCAATCAAAGCCCAACAGGCCGAGGCGCAGCAGCGGGCCCGTGCCGACGAGCGTGCCGACGCGGCGACCAAAGCCGAGGCCTCCGCCACTGCGGCCCGCGATGCCGAGAAAGAACGCGCCGACCAGCTCAAGAAGGTCTCCGACTTCCAATCGCAGATGCTTGGGCAGATTGACACCAAAGCTGCCGGCGAGGGGCTGATCGCCGACGTCCGCGAGCGCTTCGCCGCGGCCTTGGAGAAGGCCGGCGTGGCCGAGGCCGAGCGCGGCGCGCAGGCCGCGACCCTCGGCGACCTGCTCAAGCGCGTGAACGCCACCGACGCCGCCGCGGCGATGATCGACCGCACGATCCTGAAGCCCGCGATCAAGACCATCGACGAGCAGTTCAAGGACGACCCGGCGACGGATGCGAGCCTGCGCCAGGCGCTGGCGGACCTGTACCGTACGATCGGCCTGTACGAGGCGTCGTTCCCGTTGCAGGAATCCGCGCTGGCCACCCGCCGCCGCGTGCTGGGGGAGGAGCACCCGGACACGCTGACCTCGATCAACAACATGGGCCAACTGCTCGAGGCCCAGGGCAGGCTCGATCAGGCCGAGCCGTACTTCCGCGAGGCCCTGGAGAAGCGCCGCCGCGTGCTGGGGGAGGAGCACCCGGACACGCTCGGCTCCATCAACAACATGGGCTCCCTGCTCTGGTCCCAGGGCAAGTTCGATCAGGCCGAGCCGTACTGGCGCGAGGCCCTGGAGAAGTACCGCCGCGTGCTGGGGGAGGAGCACCCGGACACGCTCATCTCCATGAACAACATGGGCTCCCTGCTCCTGGCCCAGGGCAAGCTCGATCAGGCCGAGCCGTACTTCCGCGAGGCCCTGGAGAAACGTCGCCGCGTGCTGGGGGAGGAGCACCCGGAGACGCTCATCTCCATCAGCAGCCTGGGCTCCCTGCTCTGGTCCCAGGGCAAGCTCGATCAGGCCGAGCCCTACTACCGCGAGGATCTGGAGAAGTCCCGCCGCGTGCTGGGGGAGGAGCACCCGAACACGCTCGTCTCCATCAACAACATGGGCGGCCTGCTCCGGGCCCAGGGCAAGCTCGATCAGGCCGAGCCGTACTGGCGCGAGGCCCTGGAGAAGCGCCGCCGCGTGCTGGGGGAGGAGCACCCGGTCACGCTCATCTCCATCGGCAGCATGGGCTTGCTGCTCCAGACCCAGGGCAGGCTTGCCGAGGCCGAGCCCTACTACCGCGAGGCCGTGGAGAAGAGCAGGCGCGTGCTGGGGGAGGAGCACATAAACACGCTGTCGATCACCAGCAACCTCGGTCGGCTCCTGCAACAGCAGGGCAAACACCAGGACGCCCTCGACCTTCTGCTCCCAGTCGAGCCCGCGGCCCGCAAGGCGTTCACTGGCGGCAACGCTTCGCGATTGGCTGGTTTCCTCACCAACTTCGCCCGCGCCCGCGTGGGCGTGGGCCATGATGCCGAGGGCTTCAAACTCGCCGAGGCGAATCTCCTCGAAGCGCACCCGATCTATCTCGCCGCCAAGGACCGCGGGCCGACGCACAAGGACACCATCGCCTGCGTGCAGGCCCTCGTCGATCTCTACACCGCGTGGCACGCCGCCGAGCCCGGCAAGGGTTTTGACGCCAAGGCGGCGGAGTGGAAGGCGAAGCTGCCGGCGCCCGAGCCCGCCGCAGCGGAGACGGCGAAGCCCGACGCACCGAAGGGCGAACCACCCAAGCCCTCTGAGCAACAGAAGTGAGCATCGGAACGCGCTCGGCCTGGCACGCCGTCACCTCACCCGCGCCTCCCACGGCACGCCGGGCGTGTAGCCCACGGCCTGATACAACTGAGCGCGAGTCTGCATCTTGTCGAGGAACGCGTTCACGCTGCCGTCGCTTTTGAGTTGCGTCAGCGCGGCAGACACCGCTCCCATCGCGACGCGCAGCAGACTCACGGGCCAGATGACGCACGAATAGCCGTGTGCCGCGAATGTCTCCAGCGGCAGGATCGGCGTCTTGCCAAACTCGGTCATGTTCGCGAGCAGGTACGCGGGCTTCTTGCTGAATGCCGTGCGCGGCGCGTCGGAGGCGGCGGCGGGGCTTGGCCCGCGTCCCATCGCGATGGCGAACTGAGCAAACTCGACTTCGCTGCCAAGCCCTTCGGGGAAGATCATGTCCGCCCCGGCCTGCACATAGGCCCGGGCACGCTTGATCGCCGCGTCGATGCCTTCGACGCCGCGGGCGTCGGTGCGGGCGCACACGATGAATGAGCCGTCGCCGATGGCGCGTGCGGCCTTGGCGGCCCACTCGATCTTCTCGCAGGCGTGGTCGAGCGGGATCAGTTCCTTGCCGTCCAGGTGTCCGCAGCGCTTGGGAAACTTCTGATCCTCGATGTGCAAGCCGGCGGCACCCGCGCGGGCGTAGTCGATTACCGTGCGACGCACCATCTCGGCCTCGCCAAAGCCGGTGTCGGCGTCGGCGACCACCGGCAGGCCGCTCGCGTCGGCGACTTCGCGAATCACGCGGCAGAAATGCTCGGCGGTGAGCAGGCCGACATCGGGCACGCCAGCGCAGACACTCGTCGCGGCACCGGAGACATAGCACGCGTCAAAGCCCGCGTCGGCGATGAGTTTGCCGCACAACGCATTGAACGCGCCGGGCATGCCGACGCAGCGGGCGTCCATGAGCGAGCGAAGACGAGCGGCGGGGGACTGGGAAGTATTCGACATGCGTGGTCTCGGATGAGTCGCGTGCGCGCGGGTGAGATTGCATTTGTGCTCGCGTCGCGCGAGTCAGAACGGTAGGAAGTCACTGCCGTGCGTGAGTTTCCCGCCAAAATGGGCCGCCACGCCGCAGAGCAGGGCGGCGAGCAGGATCAGTACGCGCACGGGTGCTGAACGTCTGCCGCGGATCGTGTCGCGCTCGGCGATGATTGCGACCAGCGGCGCGACCAGACCCGCGAGCGTGCCGAGCCAACGATGCAGGCCCGTCGTCGAGAGTGGGTTGCTCATTGGCCCGGCAAATCCATCCAGTGCGTGCAGCCAACCCAATCCGGCGGCGACAATCGCGCCCGCCGCGCCGAACCACAGCAATGTGCGAATGGTCGCGATTGGGACGGCATGTTTGCGGAGCATCGCCCATGATTCCAGCGCGGCCGCCGTCACGAGCAAGCCGATCGGGAAGTGGATCACCAGGACATGAAAGCGACCCAGCAGCAGCACCATCTTGTCGATGATGGTCGGCGAGCGCCTCGGCGTTGCCGTCGCGCTCTGGTTGCCGCTCGTCAGGTTGTCCTCACCCTTTCGATCTCGGGTGGGTTCAACCGCCGCGATTGTCGGTGGCGTTTTGCTCGGTGCTGCCGCCCCCAAGCGAATCCAGTCGTAGATCGCCGTGCGCTCCGCCGCCGTCAGTGGCCCAGCCTTCGCGTCATCGGGTGGCATCTCGTCCGCGTCGATCGTCAGCCAGAACTCCGACGCGCCCGGATCGCCCGGCACCACATACTCCTCGTTCGCGGCAACCCGAGCGAGGTCGAGGACATATCCGAACTTGCCCTTCGGTTTGCGCAACTGCGGCCCGTGGCAGTCGGCGCACTTGGCGACCACCGCGTCGAGCGCTGCGTCCGCCGCGGCAACGGCGGCAGGATCGACAGACGAAGCCGCAGGCCCCGACGCCACGTCGCCGCCGGCAACCGGTTGAGCCAACACACCTGCAAGAAGAAACACGCCAAGATTCATTGTTGTGAAGCGTAACGACTTTCGCTCAAGAGCATCTCATGCCAGTCGTGGTCTCGCGTCCGGGGAGTTGGTTGCCCACGCGGCATGGGGTTGAGGTTCAGCACAGTCCATTCAGGAGTCTGCAGCATGCGTTTGCGCGTGTCACGGTCGTCAATTGCGCCTTCATTCGCCGTCATTCCCAGTATTCGTCATCTCGCCGCGATCGCCGTGCTTGTCGGACCGGCAGGAATCGCCCTGGCTCAGTCGACGTCCCAGCCCGCAGCACCCGTTGCAAGATCGCCCGAGAAGACTCAAATCTCTCCATCACAGGCCGCCCCGGCGCAGCCCGCGGAGCCTCTCCGCTCCATCGCAATGTGGAACACCGAGAAGATCGAAGGCTCTTCGGACGTCCTTGGGCTCAAGGGCTACGACCCTGTCGCGTACTTCCCCGAAGGCGGCAGTAAACCCGCCAGGGGTGACGTCAACATCATTGCTGCGTACAAGGGTGTGCGCTACCAGTTTGCGAGCATCGAGAATCGCGACCTCTTCCTGAAGTCGCCGGCTCGCTACGAGCCCGCCTTCGGCGGCTGGTGCGCGTGGGCCATGCTTGACGGCGACAAGGTCGACTTCGATCCCAACACGTTTCTCGTCAGCGGCAACCGCCTGTTTGTTTTCTACAACGGCTTCTGGGGTGACACCCGGGCCAAGTGGACCGCCAAGGCCAAGGACCAGGCCGCCGAGGCCAAGCAGGCCGACACGAACTGGAAGAAACTCAGCGGCGAAGCGCCACGTGACATCAAGCCCGCCTCCGAGGTGACCGCCGATGCCGCAGCGGCGGACGCCGAACCCGCCGCATCACAGCCCGCCGCGACGCCGACCGAGCCTTCGGCTCCAGCGCCGAAGTAGTCAATCGCGTCAGCACCAAGTCGCCAACCGACGCATCCCGCGTCGCTCTCGAACAGCCAACGCATTCAAAATCAGGGAAACCAGTATGACTCCGACAACGAAGTTCGTCTCGTGGGTATGTCAGATTGCCGCCGCCGCGATCATGGGCCAGACACTGTTCTTCAAGTTCACCGGTGCGGAGGAACCGATTTACATCTTCACCAAGCTTGGCGCTGAGCCCTGGGGCCGCTACGGAACGGCTGTGATGGAACTGATCGCCGCCATTCTCTTGCTCTACCCTAGGACCGCCGGGATCGGTGCCGTTCTCGGCATGGGCCTCATGTTCGGCGCGATCGGCAGTCATCTCACCAAACTCGGGATCGTTGTCAAAGACGACGGCGGCCTTCTCTTCACGCTCGGCATCATCACCTTTTTCGCCTCGGCAGTGGTACTCTGGATTCGTCGCGCCGAGCTGCCCTTTATTGGGTCGAGGCTCGCCAAACTCGGAAAGTGAGTGACTGAACCGTGATGACCCCTCCCGCCGCCGCGCCGAGCAGCACCGAATCCTCCGCGGTCTTTCGCGAACTTCTTGATGGCGTACTCGCCGCCCTGTCAGACGTCAGCCTCCTTCTTCGTAGCATCGATGACCACATGTTTCGTGATGTGTCCCTCGATCCGTGCTTTGGCGCGTCTCTTGGCGGACACGTTCGGCACATCTTGGACCATGCCCGCGCACTCGCCGACGCGGCCGAGAGCGGGCGTGCGGCGTACGAGCATCGCGAGCGAGGCAGCATGGCCGAGCACGATCGCGCTGCTGCTCTCGACACAATTAGTACACTCGCTGGTCGCCTGCAAGCCCTCGTGCTCATAGACGGCACTCGCCACATCGCCGTCGAAGTCATGCCCGCGCCAGGGCGACCGGTTCGCCTCGTCGCATCGACAGTCGAACGTGAGGCCGCGTTCGTCATGAGCCACACGATTCATCACATCGCGATCATGCGTCAGCTTGTCGCCCGAGCCGGGAAGGATCGCTGCTCCGGGATCGGGCTGGCACCCGGGACGCCGCGATTCACGGACGGAAACGGGTCATGTGCACACTGACGGGAGTGAGACAACAAGGAGTGCTCCGCGTGATGTGCAGCCGCGATGAATCGCCGCTGCGCCCGCGTGCGATCCCGCCGCGTGAGATACGCCTCGGCGGCATGTCCGCCCTGATGCCGATCGACCCGCAAGGCGGTGGAACATGGATCGGCGTGAACGCGAGCGGCCTCGTGCTCGCTATTCTCAACAAGAGCGACCCAGACGTGCCCGGCACCGGCCGCGAGAGTCGCGGCGTCATCATTCCCAGCCTGGTGCCTCTCGCGCGAGCGCCCGACGTACTTGCTGCCGCACTCGCGCTTGATGCCCGTCGTTTTCGCGGCTTCCGTCTCGTCATCATCGATCGGCACGCCCTCCACATCGTCGTCGGCGACGGCGGGCGCACGCAGTACACCATGCACGAAGCCGACCTGGACATGTGGTGCCTCGCATCCTCCGGTTTGGGCGACGCGTTGGTCGAACCGCCGCGTCAAGCTCTGTTTCGCGACCTCGTCGTCCCCACTCGCAATCGGCTCGTCGCACAGCGTGCATACCACGAGCATCGCTGGCCCGAGTCTCCGCACCTCAGCGTCGACATGGTTCGTGGCGAGGCCCGCACCGTTTCTATCACCGCCGTCGAGATCGTCTTTGCGGATGCCGCGACGCCGCGCTCGATCGTCATGACACATCAGGATCGCATCACCGGCGACGCGCACACCGCGAGCATTCAGCCTGACCGCGCCGTCTCACGTCAAGCCGACCCTCGCCCCCATACGCACCAATCCGTGGGGCATACGACGTGAGTCGTGCGGACGCGCAGGCCGCGCGGGCCCACGAAAGCGACGACTTGCCATCGCCGTGGCTCTCATGGACCCGATGGGAGTTCTGGCCGTGGTGGGCGACCTACGGCCCCATCATTCCGCTCGGACTCATTCTCGCCGCGCGACACGGCTCACTCACCCTGCCGCTCATTGCCAACACGCACCCCGACCTTGCGATGCTCGCGGGTGAGAGCAAATCACGCATTCTCGCGCTCGTCCCCGAACGCTGGCGCGTGCCGTTCGAGCACATCGCATCCGGCGCGCCCGACGCACGCGAAGCCGCCGCCCGCGCGGCCATCGCACGCCGAGGCTGGTCGTTCCCGATCGTCGCCAAGCCTGATGTCGGCGAGCGTGGGAGCGGCTTCCGTCTCGTTCGCGACAGCACGCAACTCACCGGGGCCCTCAACGCCCACGCCGGCGCGACCATCCTCCAGCCTTTCCACCCCGGGCCTCACGAAATCGGCCTGCTCTACGCCCGACTTCCACATGCAGCGCGTGGCGAGATCATCTCGGCGACTACCAAAGAGTTCGCGACCATCATCGGCGATGGCCTGCGCACGATTCGGCAACTGATCCTCACACATCCACGCCGTCGCCTGCAGGCTCGCGTCTTCCTCGCGCGGCTCGGTGCTGCCGCCTCAACCGTGCCAGCCGCCGGGGAGATCGTCCCGCTCGGCATTGCCGGCAATCACTGCCAGGGCACGATGTTTCTCAATGGGGCGCACCTCGTGACACCCGCGCTGCTCGGCCGCATCGACCAGATCGCACGCGAGATACCGGGCTTTCACTTCGGGCGATTTGACATTCGCTACAGCGATCCTGTCGCGTTCTCGCGCGGCGACGACCTCGCCATCGTTGAACTCAATGGCATTGCGTCCGAGCCTACGCACATCTACGACCCGAGCGTGCCGTTGAGTCGAGCCTATCGGGATATCGCGAGAACGCTCCGCCAAGTGTTCGAGATTGGGTCCGCCAATCGCGGTGCTGGCCATTCACCCCCAACGATTCTCGCGGCGTGGCACCAGGTTCGAGCGTCGCTCACGCCGCGAGGGCCGTCGTTTCTCGCAGATTGATTCACCGCCGACGTCGAGCCGTGAGCACGCCGGCCGCGGCGAGCAGCGCGAGGCTGCCCGGCGAGGGCACCCACGCGAGTCCGGTCACGTTGTTCGAGCCAACCGCGAAGTCGAGCAGTTGAGGTGTCGGCGTCGTCAGAGGATTGTTGATCGCATACATCGCGCCGCTGATCGTCATGACACACAATTGGTTGATGCTCTGGTTCACGTCCATGCCGCACGCCGGCCCGGTGCCGATGCCCAGCGACGATTTGCCCTTGTAGGCAGCCATGCCGGGATTGCTCATCACGTCGAAGCGCAGCAGTTCCGCGATGCCGCCGCTGTTGCCGTGCGTGTCGAGGATGAAGCAGTTGCCTGCGTTGTCGAACGCCAGCCCCGACGGGTCGTCGGCCTGGAAGGTGCCGATCATCGTGGTCGACCAGTTGTTCGCGTCGATCCGGTAGATGGATTTGGTGGACGTGAATGGCGTGTTGCCGATCGAGTAAAAGTATCCGTCCGCCGCGTTGTACCCAAGATCGCCCTCGGCGCTGTTGCCCAGCGCACCCGGGGCAGTGAGCGCGGTGAGTTGCATCGTGGAGCCCGAGTACGTGACTTTGTTCAGGCGATTCTGGTTGAACGTCGTGAGCAGATACGTCGTGCCGTTGACGTTCTCAATGCCCGCGATGCCCCAGTCGTTGGTTGTGCTGTTGTACTGCGTGAAACGGAAGTTGGTCAGCGTGCCGCTGCCCTGGGTGTAGTCGAAAACGCCGCGGTTGAGTCCTCCCGTGCCGGTGTAGCCGCTCACAATCCAGCCTTGGGCCAGTACGTTTCCGGCCAGAGCCGAAATCGAAGCCGCGATGAGGAGTGAAACGGTGGTCGACGAACGAAGCATGAGAGAGCCTCCTGTGGGCTGTTCGCCCTCGCCGCGGCTCTGCGCCGACACGCTCGGTTTGCTGTGCCGCGGACACTTCGACAACGCGGGCGAGCGACCGCATTGCACGCGGCTTAAGGCAGCAAAACAAGAAATAAAAAGTTGCAACACGCGTGCACGCAGACCACGGCGCATGTCTTGCCAACACGCCGCGTGCGTCACACCTGTCTCAATGTTCAGCCGTCGGCGCCGAGTCGTCGATCTCGGGCTGCTGTCGGATGTCCGACTCGATGAGGCCGTCGGCGAGGCGCACGATGCGCTGGCAGCGCCGCGCGACCACCGGGTCGTGCGTGACCATCACGATCGTCAAGCCACGCGCATGCAGGTCTTGAAAGACGCGAAGAATTGCCTTGCCGGTTGCCGAGTCAAGATTGCCCGTCGGCTCGTCAGCCATGAGCACGACCGGGCTTGTCGCCAGCGCCCGCGCGATCGCCACTCGCTGCTGTTGGCCGCCCGAGAGTTCACGCGGCCGATGCCCGACGCGATTGGTCAGACTCACGAGTTCCAAAGCCCGCATCGCTCGCTCGCGCCGATCGGTTTTGGACATGCCCTGATAAAACAGCGGCACCTCGATGTTCTCTTCGATCGTGAGTTGCGGGATCAGGTTGAACGCCTGAAAGATGAAGCCGATCTTCTGCCCGCGAAAGTGCGAGAGTTCCTCGTCGTCCATCGTGCTGACGCTCTTGCCGTCGAGCAGGTAATCACCCTCGCTTGGACGATCTAGACAGCCGAGCACGTTCATGAGCGTGCTCTTGCCCGAGCCTGACGAGCCCATGATCGCGACGTACTCGCCGGCGTTGATGCGAAGGTCAACGCCGCGAAGGGCCTGCACCATGATCTCGCCGTTGGGCTTGTAGTACGTCTTTTTAATGCCACGCAGTTCGGCGACGGCGGGCGCACCCGGGCCGTCACGCGTGAGCGCCGGAGAGATCAAACCACCGGGTTGGGCGGCGAGCGTACTCATGGCGAGACGAAGCGGAAATCGACACCAAGGGGTCAATGGGGTCAATCAAGAGTGGAAGAGTGGCACAGCGACAAAGTGGTTGGGGCTTTGTGACTTCGTGACGGACATTTTCAGCCATTGCCCGCGTCTTCGAGTTGCAGGCCCGCCAAAGCGGTCATCGGGTCGGGCGCGACGCGGAAGAGTTTGTCCAGCCCCGTCACCGTGATCACCGACCAAACTTCCTCGCTCACGGAGCAGAGTTTGAGCGAGCGCTTCCGCTCCATGAGTTTCTTCCGCAGCTTGAGCATCTGAGCGATGTTCGACGAGTTGATGTACGTCACGTTCACGAAGTTCAGCACGACGTGCGGACACCGGCCCGGCTCGGTCTTCTCCACCCGATCGGAGATCTGGTTGACCTCCTCGGAGAAACCCGGTTCATCCGTCGGCTCGGCGATGATGATGTTGTCTGACCATTCGGTCGCCATGGCCCCAGCATAGCCGATTCAGACGACGTTTGCACGCCGTGAAAAAGGTCGCGGGAACAGCCCTCCAAGTTCGCTGAGCCGGTCTGCTTTGTGCTGCGTCCGCGCTACCTTTGTCGCGCGTCGATGCCCGGCCTCCTGTTGCGCCGTTACGCCATCAACTCGCACAAAATGTCCAGCCCGCGCAGCAGTTTCTCGCGCGGGGCGGCGTAACTCAGCCGCACGTGCGTGTCCCGCCCGCTGAACGTCCCGCCCGGCACCAAGATCACGTTCCGTGGCACGCACCGCTCCTCAAAGAACCGCGCCGCCGTCAGGCCCAGTTTCTCTGGAATCTTCACAAACGCATAGAACGCCCCGCCCGGCGTCGGCAGGTCCGTCACCCGCGAAAGGCGCTCGACGACCAGATTCCGCCGCTGTTCATAGTCCTTCACGATCGCGGACATATCGACATGCAGCGCCGCAGCCGCCGCGTGTTGCAGCGCCGACGGCGCGCAGACGAATGTGTACTGCTGCAGTTTCGTCATTTGCTCAATCAACGCCCGCGGCCCGGTCGCGTACCCAAGTCGCCATCCCGTGCAGCCGTACGTCTTGCCAAAGCCGCGAATCACCACCACGCAGTCCAACGCATTGGGACGTCGTGCCGGGCTGGGGCAGAGTTTCTTGCTCGCGTCGCCCGCCGCCGCGTCCGTGCGTGCTTCGCTGTAGGTGAACTCGTCGTAAATCTCATCGCTGATCAGCACGATTCCGCGACGACGGCACAGATCCAGCAACTCCTCGCACTCGCGCCCGCTGTTCACCACACCCGACGGATTCCCGGGGCTCGCGATGAGAATGGCTTTGGTTCGCGGCGTGATCAGCGGCTCAACCCGTGCCGCCGTCATGCGAAAGTCGGGGTAGGTGTCGCACCGCACGGCCTTGGCCCCGATCAACTCCGCCAGCGCGGGATAGAGCACGAAGTATGGGTCGGGAATGATCAGTTCATCGCCAGGGTTGAGCAGCGACGTACACACCAGTTGCAGCGCGCCTGATGTGCCGGAGGTGAACAGCACGCTCGCGTCGCTCTTGCCCTTCGCGACCGCATCAATCTCCCAGCCGATGTCCCACTTGATGTGTCGGATGATGCCGTTGAGGACACCCGCGTCGCCCTGCGTGACGGTGTATCCGTTTTTGTCCGCGCGGATCGCATCAATCGCCGCGTTCTTGATCGCGTCCGGCACCGGGAAGTCCGGTTGGCCGATCGAGAGATTCACCGGGTCGGTCATCGTCGCGCCGAGTTCAAACGCGCGCCGGATGCCCGATGACGGCAAGGCCAGCACGCGATCACTCAGGAGCGACGACAGATTCGGGCGGGTGTTCAAAGCGGGCATGGGCGGACTCTATGGTGGCACGCAAACGCACGGTCGCGTCGGCGGTGGGGCGGGCCGACCTGCGCCCAAAACAAAAACTCGCGCGGGCTTCGGACCCGAGCGAGTGAAATGGCAATGACTCGATGGTCGGGCGATGCTGCGACTCACGCCGCAGCATTAACTCACGCCTTGGGCACGAGGGTCTTGGGCAAGCCCATGGCCTTCTCGTTGGCGGCGGTCATCTTCTTGTCGGCCTTCATCTTTGCGATGCGCTCCGCACGGGTCAGCACGCTGCGCTTGCCCGACATGTTGGTGGCGACTTTGAGAGAGGGGTCCATGCTCATGACAATGCTCCGTGGGTTTCTTCCAACTCGTTACTGATACCGCACCCACAGGATCTTGCTGAAGTCCGAAGGGCCGCGTTTTTCACTCTTCCACTGCGAGCCCAACTTGCGGATGGTCGTCTCCGCCTGCTTGGCACGCCCCGGTTTTTCGCGGTTGCGATACTCGTCGCCGTTAATCCCGACCAGAACCACAACCTGATACCAGACCTGATTCTTCGCTGCCTGAGGGCCCGAGTCCACCCCCATCGGCACCGCGATCGCATCGATCTTGTTCTGGGCAAGGTAGGCCAGCGCGTTCTGGGCGTCGTCCAGCGGCAGTGATGCCACGTGGAGGTAGTTCAGACCCTTCGTTCTTGGGTCAGCCGCCAACCCGCCCCGGACCGACAATATCTTGCCGCTCGGGTCCAGGGCGACGCCGTTTGGCCCGGTCGCCGTCGGTGGTTCCATCGCCATGGGAGCGGATGTTGACTTTCCTGCCGGATTCTGCGGCGTGCCGGGAGGCGACGCCCGATCGCCCGGCGGGTTGTTCAGCGGTTCGTTCGGCGTGATCGGCAGCGGCAGACCCGCCCCTGCTAGCTCTGACTCCGCCTTGTTCTGCCCCCAGCGCACACCCAGCATCCACACCGCCAGCAGCAGCACCAAAATTACCACCGGCACGATGTACACGGCGTTCGCCGGAATCGCGATCGCGTTCCGTCCCACGGGCTTGGACGAATTGCCTTGCTCTGGCTCAGAATCGGCGACCTCTCGCGCGGGCGTCGGCATGGCAGAGACGACGCGTGGCTTTGCAATTGTCGGCACCGCATGGCCCGGATTCCCAGTGCTTCCCACGGGTTTTGGTTCGACGACCGTCGCGTGCGGCGGGCGCGGCGCGTGCGGCTTCGGCTCCGCGCGCCCTTCCTCACGCAGCAGATCGAACAGCGGCCTTTGAGATCGCCCTCCGGGCATCGCTTCATCCTAGCGTCCGCCAAGCGTTTCTGCAGGGTGCCGACGCGTGATGCTTCTCCGAACCGGCGGTGGGCCAGCCTTTCGCGCGCGGCTCGCCCGCCCCGGTGGTAGCATCTCTGAACCGGCCCCTTGGCCTAGGCGTCGTCTCTCCAGGAACCGACATGGCCCACATCGACCCGACTTCCTCGACTCCCATCGTCGTCATGCCCCAGTCGCCGGGCCCATCGGCCGCATCACATGGCCCGCGCCCCTTCCGCGGCTTGGTACTCTCCGACCTCACCGACGATCTGCTCTGGACCCGGCTGCTCAGTGTTCCGGGCTTGGCCCTCCGCCCCGACCGGCTCTTCATCTCGCTCTTTGTCGTTCTCGTCGTCGGGCTGCTGGGCTGGGTCGCCATCCGCCCGACCGACGGCGGCAGCGCAACCACATGGGCCTACAGCACCACCGCCACCGGAACCGCGCTCGCCGACATCGCGCCCGAGCGTGTCGCGGGCATGGGTTGGCGGGCCCTCTCCGAAGGCGCTTGGCCGATTCAAGTCCAAGGCGGTTCGCTCTCGCTTCGCATTCCCGACGCCGCCCGACTCCGCGATGGCGTTCGGATGCTCATTTGGGACACGCCCTACTCGATGTTCGTGCATCGCCCCGTCGCGACGATCCTCGCGGGGCTCGCCGCGATGTTCGCGCTGTTCATCGGGTGGGGTGCGGTGTCGCGTTCTGCGGCACTCGAGTTCGCACAGGGCGTGCAACTCCGCTGGCCGGATTCCATCGCCTTCAGCCTCAAGCGATGGTCGTCTGTCGTTTTCGGCGGCGTGCTGCCGCTGATGCTCGTCGGCGTCATCGCGATCTCGCTCGCCGTCGGCGGATGGCTGCTGCTCCACTTCCCCTACGTCAACGTGGCCGGCGGCGTTCTCTACGGCGTCTTCCTGCTCGCGGGCCTCGGCGCAGTGCTGCTTCTTGTCGCGTTCCTCCTCGGCGGCGTCATGCTCGTGCCGACCGTCGTCTGCGAGTGCGTCGACTCGCTCGAAGCAATGCAGCGAGTGACGGCCTACGTCTATGCCCGCCCCGCGCGACTCGTGCTCTACCTGCTCTTCAGCATCATCCAGATCGTCGTCGTTCTCTGGTTCTGCGGCCTCGTCGCCGACGCCGTTGTTGGCTTTACTTCGTGGGCGAGTGCGGCGTTCCTTTCCACGCCGCTGGGCGGCGGCAGCGACACGGGCGGGGCACCCACCACCGGCAAGATCATCGAGTTCTGGCACAGCGTGCCGTATGCATTCGTGTTCGCGATCGGTGTGAGCCTTGTGTTCACGACTTCGAGCGTGCTGTATCTGCTCATCCGTCGACTCTGCGACGGCCAGGAAGTGAGCGATCTGTGGATGCCGGGAATGATTCCGGGCACGCTTTCGCCGGAGCAGGCCGGCGCGATTCAGAATGCGCCGATGACGCCGCCCTTGTCTGAAGATGAGTAAGTTCAACGTTGAGCGATGGTCACATGACCGCGATTTCAAACGCCAAACCCGTTGAGCCGTCGCGCGAGCAGTGGGGGACAGTCCCCGGCGCGACGTTGGATCAGAAGGCAATCGTCGTCGCGGGCTTTCTCGCCGAGCGCGGCGTGCAGACGCTGGTTGTCGCATCCGCTGTCGAATCACGCACGCACCACGCACGCACGACCGATCTCCCGGTCGCGTTGCTCACGATGCGAGCCGATGGCGTGCTTCGTGCATCGATCAACGCCGACATCATCGAAGTCCGCCGTGATGCGAGCAGCGACGAACTGCTGTGGCGAAGGTCATCTGCGACGTGATTGATGCACGCCTCTCGTCGCGGGATTCGTCCATCGCGTCGCGATGGACGCTGATTTGCGGCACATGGCAACCGAGGGCAGGCGGACGCCGACATCGCCGCGCGGTAGAGAAGTGCCTTTCGCGCTTCGTCTCTTCTGCCTTTCACGCCTTCCCCGCGTCCGCCGCGCTTGCCACGCTCGGGTCCAGCATCGCCTCGCCGCTCAGGCTCAGATAAATCCCGCCCTCGATCTTGTCCTGCCGCACATGCACCGCGCGACGGCGAACAAGGTCCAGAACCGCGAGGAAGACGCCGATCATCTCGCTCCGCGTGCGACCGGTGATCACCGACGCGAGCTCCATCTCCGGCTTGGTCGCCGGCGCGTTCAACTCCGCGGCATTCAGCGATACGTCCAGCCCGCGCAGGCGATCCAGGATGTCCTCGGCGTGCAGTTCGATCGGCGTGTCGTCGTAGGTGACCTGATGCTCGCCGAGTCTCTCGAAGTTCACCGTGTCCATGATCTTGCGGAACGCCTCGACCAGGTCGAGCAAGTCCAGATCATCCACTTCGATCGGCCCACCCACATCCGTCTCATCGGTGAGCTCGGCCGCTGGTTCCGTCTTCGGTTGCTTCGGCGCCGCGGCGTGGGCCGGATAACGGGCCTGCCACTCGCTCCAGCGGGCTTCGAGCCGACTTGCCGCGTCGCGATACTGCTTGTACGCGAGCAGTTGCTTGACGAGTTCGCTGCGCGGGTCTTCCTGCTCGCCCGCGGCTGACTCGTCGCGGGACTGCTCCGGGCGCGGCGAGAGCATCCGCGACTTGATCTCCATCAGCGTCGCCGCCATCAGCAGAAACTCGCCGGCGACGTCAATGTCGACGCGCTCGATCTTTTCGAGGAAGGTGATGAACTGGTCGGCGATCGTCGCGATCGGGATGTCGGTGATCTCAACCTCGTTCTTGCGAATCAGAAACAGCAGCAGATCGAGCGGGCCTTCGAAGGCGTCGATCCGAACGCGATAGTCATCCGTGAGCACGCGGGGACCTCAAGAAAGAGACGAAGAGACGCGGTGACGGAGTGCATGGCCCCTCCGCCCGGTGAGAAGCGAGTGTACGAACACGCCGCCCGGCATGCGCGAACGTTGCGCGATCGATCTCGGGGCGCGGAAAAAGAAAAAAGGCCGAGCCCCACACCACGCGGGGCCCAGCCCTGGTGAGTGGCTGAGCAAAGACTGTAATTGCGCGACGGACAAATCCGTCGACGCGTGGCGTCGCCGCTGGCTTCGGGAAGGGAGAAACGAAAGGGAAATCCACTGCGGCGGCTGGAGTTCTACGGCTCCGGCCACCCTTGTCTCGTCTCTCGCTACACCACGCGCCGGGCGGAAACACCGACTGGGCAAGAATATACAGCACTTCTTGAGCAATGTCACGAATCGCCGGCCAAGGATTCTCAAGAATCAAGTTATTGGACTTTGGGAGCCCCTCACGGCGTCGGATTCGCCCCAGCGTCGCTCGGGGTTTCACCTGCCCTGGGATCCGGCTCATCGCGGATGACGGCGTTGGTCAACGGGTCGTACTCGTACAGCCGCCCCGGGTGCTCAAGTTTGGTGGTTGTCTTGTGTGTGCCGTCGCAAAGTGGGAAGGTCTTGGAAAGCCCGCACGCGCAGATCGACACCGGCTTCTCGCGCGCGTCGATCTTCACCGGGCCGGTTGCGGTCAGTCGAACGATGCGGGCCATTGGCGTTCCTCAACGAAAGTGGGGGCGTGTCATGACGGGCTGGTGACGCCGTGGAGAATCTTTTCGAGCACCCCGGTCGCGTCCTCGCTCGCGAACCCTGCGGGGATGACGCGATGGGCGCACACCGCGATCACATTGTGGACGACATCATCGGGCACGACGTAGTCACGCCCATTGAACATCGCGGTCGCGCGAGCGGCCTGTGCAAGCGCCAGTGCCCCGCGCGGCGAAAGACCAAGTTGAATCTGGTCGCTCCGGCGCGTCGCGTTCGCGAATGCGACGATGTATTCCAAGAGGGAGCGATCCAGCCGTACGCCATCGACGCGGCGTTGCAGTCCCAGCAGATCATCCTTCTGCATCACGGCCCGCAGTTCGCCCAGCGCGCCCGACGAGGGCCGCAACTCCAGCAGTCTGGCCTCTTCCTCCCCCGTCGGATATCCGAGTCGCACCCGCATCAGGAAGCGGTCGAGTTGGTTCTCCGGCAACGGATAGGTGCCTTCAAACGAGTACGGATTCTGCGTCGCGACGACGAAGAATGGCGGGTCGAGCGGCATCGTCCGCCCTTCCGCGCTCACCGCCGCCTCGCTCATCGCTTCGAGCAACGCCGACTGCGTGCGCGGCGGCGTGCGGTTGATCTCGTCGGCCAGCAGCACGTTGGTGAAAATCGGCCCGCGCCGAAAGCGGAAGTCGCCGCTCGCGCGGTCCAGCACGCTGACTCCCAGCACATCACTGGGAAGCATGTCAGGGGTGAGTTGCACGCGGGTGAAGTTCAGGTCGAGACTGCGGGCCAATGCCGTTGCGAGCAGCGTCTTGCCAACGCCCGGCACGTCCTCGATCAGCAGGTGGCCACGGGCAAGCAGGCAGCAGATGACCCGGTCGACCGAGTCGGGCGGGCCAAGAAACACCTTCAGAATGTTCTCGCGGAGGCGAGCGATCAGCGGGTCCATGCGGCACGGATTCCTTCGCCGCGGCGTGCGGCGGGCGGGCCAGTATATCGACACCCCCGCGAGCCCCGCGCCGGGCCCGGTTCATCGGCGTCCGGCGCGGCGGTGTGTTACCATCGTGCGAAGACGCGCCGAGTGGGGCAAGGGCGTGGTCGTTGGGCACGAGAGACTCTTGCAGTCTCGGCGGGTCGTCGTGTGGTGGTCGTGTGGTCGTCGTGGCGCGGGCGTGGCATCAGGCGTGACAGCGGGCGAGCAACATTCCGATGGGCCGCATTCATCCCAGGCCGACTCGGCCGGGTCGTCATCCGTTGCCCCGGTGGTTTCCGCCGCGCCGATTGCTCCGCCGACCGTGCTAGCCCGCGAGCTCCGCGGTACGCTTCCGTGCGCTCGCTGTCGATACGACCTCAAAGGGCTCTCGGTCCGGTCCGTCTGCCCCGAGTGCGGTACGCCCGTGCGCGGCACCATTCTCGCGATGGTCGATCCGCATGCCAGCGAACTTCAGCCCATCTTTCGCCCGCGGATGACCGCGACTGGCCTCGTGTTCTGGTCGTTCGGCGCGCTCGGCGCGGTGCTGCTCATCTGGCTTCAGAGGATTCAGGAGTTTGTGCCATCGTTCACCGTCTCCGCCCAGTGGAGCACATCTTGGATCGTGTGGCTGGTCGCAATCTCGGGCTTTGGGTCGCTGGTGCTCATTAACCCCCATCGCGCGATCCCGTGGCGTATCCGGGCGTTCGCGGCGCTCGGCTGCGCGGCGTATGTGCCCATGGCGTGGCTCGTGTGGTGGGTCCAGACGCACATCGACCCGTTTTTTCCGCATCCTTATGCCGACACTCCGCCGCAATTGCTGCAGCGTGCGGTGATGCGCATAGGGATCGGCGCGTGCGTGATCGTGGCGGCGATCAGCCTGCGACCCGCCGCCCGCCTGCTCGTCGCACGCTCTCTCGTCATGCGCACGGGTCGCGTTGATCGCCAGACATTGCTGACACTTGCCACCACGCTCGCGATGGCGATGCTCGGCGACGTGTTGCACGTTGCGCAGTCGCTCGTCCCCGGGCTGCCCACTGAACTCTGTCGATCGGCGGGCGTGGCGATCGTCGCCGTCGGTTCGCTGCTGTTCACCATCGGGCTCGTGGGCGTCTGCGTCGACTGCGTGCGTCTGCGTTATGCGATTCTCACGCCGCCGCTGTCGATGAATGACTTGCTTGGTGAGGGCGTCGGCCTATCTGCGAGCGCGACGTCGGCGGAGATTCCCGGCGCGAGGGCCGCCCGATGATCACCGCCGACGAGCGTGACCGGTTTGATGCCCTGCTCGAGGAGGCGATCGACGCCCTTCCGCCGCGCATCCACGAACTGATCGAGGAAGTGCCGGTCATCGTTCTTGATCGCCCGACCCCTGAACTGCTCAATGAACTGGGCATCCCGCCGGAGAAGCACGACGAAGAAGCGACGATGCTCTGCGGCCTGCACAGCGGCGAGGGCTTCGGCGAGCGATCCGTCGCCGCCTCGGCCGACGGCCCTAACGACATCCACCTCTTCCGCGAGGGGATCATCGAGCTCGCCGGCGGTTGGGATCAGCCCGAGGCCGACGACATCGTCTACGAAGAGATCATGGTCACGCTGCTGCACGAGATCGGGCATCAGTTCGGCCTGAGCGAAGAAGACTTGGAACGCCTTGGCTACGACTGAGTCTGATGAGGGCTGAATCTGGTTGGGCGGAGCTTGCATCCCCTCGCTCCCGCAAATCGAAGAAAGAATGACGCGGCGATTCCCAAGTGAACAGACGACGGCCGCCCGCGTAGATCAGAAGCCCGCAAGTCCGAATCAAGAGTTGATCGTCCACAAGCGCAAGTCCGTCACGAAGCATCGGTCGCCGATCACGCGACCAGGAATGAGGAGCACGCCATGGTGAAGGTGAACCGTCGGAATGGGTCGTTGGGTTGGCCGTTCGCGCTCGCCGCCGGTTGCGTGCTGGGCCTGTCTTCGCTCGCCGTCGCCGACGGGCGGGCCAAAGTGTCGATGATCGAACTCGACGGCACGCTCGCGGATCAGCCGCCGGGCTTCTCACTCTTTGGCGGCAAGAAGGACAAGACCCTCGCTGGCATGATCGAACAGATCCGCGACGCCGCCAAGCGCGACGACGTGAAGGCGATCGTGCTCCGTGTCAAGGACGCAACGCTCACGCAGACGCAGATCGAAGAACTGGGGCCGGCGATCAAGGACGCGCGGGCCAAGGGGCTCAAGGTCTTCGTCTTCGCCGAGAACTACGACACGTCCGGCTTGCTCTTGGGCACCTATGCCGATCAGGTCCTCCTCCAGACAGGCGGCGGCGTGATGCTTCCCGGGCTCTACATGGAGGAGATGTTCCTCGCCGACACGCTCGCGTGGGCCGGCATCAAGGCCGACATGGTGCAGGTGGGTGACTACAAGGGCGCGTCGGAGCAGATGGCCCGCAACGCCCCGAGCCCGCAGTGGGACCAGAACATTGACGGCCTGCTCGACTCGATGTATGCCAACCTCCGCGCCAAGTTCAAAGATGGACGCGGCATGAACGACGAAGGCCTCGACATCGCGATGAAAGCCGCGTGGATGACCGACGGCGACAACGCCGCCAAGACCGGTCTTGTCGACGCCCAGGTCGATCTCCCTGGCATCAAGGCCTATGTCGAGAAAGCCACCGGCGGCGAGAAACTCGCCCTTGCGCGCACCGAGTCCACCGAAGACGACGAGATGAAGGCCGCGATGGCGAACCCCTTCATGCTGCTGGGCAAACTGATGCAAAAGCCCGACCATTCGGCCAAGAGCCCGGCGATCGCCGTGCTCCACATCGGGGCCGAGATCGTCGACGGCGACTCGGGCGGCGGCGGGCTCTTCGGCGGCGGCCAAAGCGTCGGCAGTCGCACCGTGCGAAACGCAATCGAAGAAATGCTCGACGATCCGATGGTCAAAGGCGTCGTTGTTCGCATCGACTCCCCCGGCGGCTCCGCGATCGCCAGCGAAGTGATCTGGCAAGGCCTCAAGCGACTCGCCGAGAAGAAGCCCGTCTGGGCCAGCATCGGCTCCATGGCCGCCTCCGGCGGGTACTACATCGCCAGCGGCACTTCCAAGATTTATGTCAACCCCAGCAGCATCGTCGGCTCCATCGGCGTCGTCGGCGGGCGGCTGAGCATGTCAGGCCTCTACGAGAAACTCCACGTCAACGTCAAGAGCCGCACGCGCGGTCCCATGGCCGGCATGTTCCGATCCACCGCGCCGTGGACGCCCGAAGAACTCGCAACGGTGCGCCAGAAGATGACCGAGACGTACAACCTCTTCACCTCGCGCGTCACAACCGGCCGTCCGGGCATCGACCTGAGCAAGACCGCCGAGGGACGACTCTTCACCGGCGACAAGGCGATCGGTCTCAACATGGCCGACCAGATCGGCGGGCTTGAAGTCGCGATCAAGGATCTCGCCACCAGCGTCGGCGTCGATGACCCCGAGGTCGTCCATTATCCCTCGCCCAAGGGCCTCGATGAAATCCTCGAAGACTCCTTCGGCACCATGGCGAGCCCTGATGTGAATGCCCGCGGCCCCGCCGACATGATCGGCATCCGTGCCGCCGAGGCGATCGTCCGCGAGATCGTCGGCGAGCGCAACTGGCCACAGGTCCGCGGCGCGATGAACGGCCTGCTGCAACTGCGCAAGGAGCCTGTGATCCTCATGAACCCGAGCGTGCTCGTGGTGGAGTGATGTGTCAGACATCGCGTGTCTCCAGTCGCTTCACAAGCACTGCGTTGCGATGGTCGCTGGCTCTCGGCCCAGTGTTCGCCACATTCGATGCAGCGTCTCGGCTGGTCCGGGGTTGTCATGTCGAGTTCAAGGCGCGACGCGCACGTCGGGCAACGTCCGCAGGCGAGCCACGCGCGGACCGTGCCGCGGCACAATCCGCCATCCCCCGCGTGAACGCTGTGGAGTCCATAGCCGTGCGCGGCGCAGAAGCCGCGGAGGGCGTGATTCGAGAAAGCCGGACTTTGGCGCGAGGAATGCCGATGAATGATCTGTCTCCGGGTGGCCAGCCGCCGCCCGTGGCCGCTCAGGTTGCGGAAACCGCTCTATCCCTTCATCCGGATGAATGGATATAGTGGGCCGCCCGTTCTCGTTCCTCGGTCTTCACCATGCACATCCGCGACCACTTTGACAACCACCGGACGACGTTCTCGTTCGAGTTCTTTCCGCCCAAGAGCGACACCGCCGCCGCGGAGTTGTTCGCCAACATCACCGAACTCGAGGCGTTGAAACCGTCGTTTGTGTCGGTGACGTACGGCGCAGGTGGCGGCACGCGCGAACTCACGCACGACCTGGTCGTCAAGATCAAGACCAAGACTTCGCTCGACCCCATCCCGCATCTCACCTGTGTCGGTCACGATCAGGAGCAGATTACGGCGATCCTGCGCCGGTACGCCGTCGCGGGGATCGGCAACATCATGGCGTTGCGCGGCGACTCGCCGAAGGTGAGTTCCGGGGGCGACGGCGGCGACCCGTGGCGGCACTTTGGGTATGCCGCCGATCTGGTGGCGTTCATCAAGCAGTTCAACCAGCGCGAAGCGCGGCAGTGCGGGCACCCCGACGCGCGCGGCTTTGGCATCTGTGTGGCGGGCTATCCCGAGGGACACCCGCAGACGCCCAATCGACTGCTCGAGATCGAGCGGCTCAAGGCCAAGGTCGACGCGGGTGCGGACGTGATCGTCACGCAGTTGTTCTTTGACAATCGCGACTTCTACGACTTCCGCGATCGGTGCATTCTCGCGGGCATCAAGGTGCCGATCATCGCGGGCGTGATGCCGATCAGTTCGGCGGCGGGCATGAAGCGGATGGCGGACCTGGCGCAGGGGGCACGCTTCCCCGCCCCGCTGATCCGCGCGGTGAACCGCTGCTCGGACGAGGAAGCGGTGAAACGTGTGGGCGTGCACTGGGCCACAGAGCAGTGCCGCGATCTCCTGGACCACAACGTCGCGGGCGTTCATCTCTACACGCTGAATCGCTCGACCGCGACGCGGGAGATTTACGCGACGCTGGGCGTGAAGGACTCATCGGGGTTGCGATAGGCAAGCGGGCGAATCTCGGCGTCGTGCGGCCCCTTGTCGCGATGCCTTCTTTGAACACGAATCGTTTACCACGGTGTCGGATGAGAAGACGGCATTGAGCCACGAGGCATCGAGGCACCAAGAGATCGTTGCATGAGCGAAGACCCGGAGAGCCAATAATCACCGCATGTCGCACGCCGCTCGGATGTTGACGCTCGCCGCCCGCCACGCGCTGCGTGCCCAGGGCGATGTGGAGCCCGGCGCGATTGTCGGGTGCGTGATTGAGGTCGGCGGCGAGGTCGTCGCCATCGGACACCATCGTCGCCACGGCGGTCCGCACGCCGAACGAGAGGCGATCGATTCGTGTACGCGGCGCGGCATCGATCCGCGAGGCGGCACCATGTACGTCACCCTTGAGCCGTGCAATGCAACCGGGCGCAACCCGCCGTGCGTTGATTCGATTCTCGCGGCGGGGATCGCGCGTGTGGTTTACGCCTGCGACGATCCCAATCCGCTCAAGGCGGGCGGCGCGACGCGACTCGCGGCGGCGGGCGTGCGCGTCGAGCGCTGCGATGAGTCCGCGCTGGCGATGCAGATCAGCGAGCCATTCCGTCATCGCATCACCAGCGGCAGACCCTGGGTCATCGCCAAGTGGGCCCAGACGATCGATGGTCGCATCGCGACCCGCACCGGCGAGTCAAAGTGGATATCAAGCCTGCGATCGCGAACCCGCGTGCATCGTCTCCGCTCGCGCGTGGACGCGATCCTCACCGGCATTGGCACGGTGCTCGCGGACGATCCGTCTCTCAACGCACGCGGCACACGTCGCACGCGCCGAATCGCGCGGCGCGTTGTCTGTGACACCGACCTCGATATCCCGCTGGATTGTCAGATCGTGCGCACGGCGGGCGACATTCCGACCACCATCGCGTGCGCGAAAGAGATGATCGGCGCGGAGATCGTGCGCGAGAAGCAGGCCGCGCTGGTGCGTGCGGGTGTCGAACTCATCGGTGTGCCGACGGTGGGCACGGGCAAAGGGATCGATCTTGGCGTGCTGCTGCGCGAGTTGATGACGCGGCACGTGGCCGCCACCGTGCTTGTGGAGGCCGGCCCGGGTCTGCTGGGCTCGCTCTTTGAGGCCGATCTCGTGGACGAGGCGGTCGTGTACGTCGCGCCGATGCTCTTGGGCGATGAACTGGCGCGTTCCGTCGCCGTGGGTCGCGTGGCGCAGAGCCTCAGCGCGGCACGCCGCCTGCGGCTGTGCCGCGTCAAGCCGATCGAGGGAGATGTGGAACTCAACTATCGGCGCGTGCTTGGCGCGTGAGGCCGCTCGATGCCTCACGCACCAATGTCCTGCTCGTTCATTCTCGGCGCGCCCGTCGATCACTCGATGACGGGAATCTCCTGCCACTCGCCGCCGCTGGCGATGGAGCGATTGCCGGCTTCCATGCACGCGACGTTCTCGACGATGTCGCGGAGGCTGACGGGCGCTTCGCCGCCCTCGAAGAACTTGACCATGCCCGCGACCAGGTGGCCGTAGACGGGCGCGAAGTCGACGACGAACTGCTGAACGCCCTTGGTGCCGTGGATGGTGGCGCCGAAGGCCCACGAACCGTTGCGGTCACAGCGGATGCGGGCGATGCGGCCGTCGCGATACTCCATATCGAGCAGGTGATAGCCGCTGGTGGCTTCGTTGCCCGGCTCGGTCGCCTTGCCCTTGGTGAAGGGGTTGCGGCTCTTGACGGCCGACACGCGCTTGACCCCCGCGCCCTGGCCCGACCACTTGAAGATGGCGTCGACCATCTCGATGGAGTGACAGCCGTAGTGCCAGAGGTCGGGCATCATGTCGAGCACTTCGCCGTTGCCAAAGGCGTCGATCGCGACAATGTCGCCGAGTTTCTCGCGGTCAAGTTTGGGGATCTCGCCGATGAACCGCAGCGAGGACGCTGAGTAGCAGCGGGCGTTGTACTGGCGGGTCATCGCCAGCAGCGCGCGGGCCTGATCCAGCGAGCACGTCAGCGGCTTGTCGATGTACGTCGGCATGCCCTTGGCGATCGGTCCGATCGCGAGTTCGAGGTGGCGGTGTCCGTTGATGTTCAGCACCAGTACGCCGTCCACGTTTTTGAGCAGTTCGTCGAGGCTCTTGACCTGCGTCGCCCCGGCGGCGAGGGTGTCCTCTCGCCACTTGGCCACGTCCTTGGCCGACTGATCCGGCCCGGCGGGGTGTTGCCACTCGTGCTTGCCCGGATCCCAGAAATGCGTGACGACGCACTTGGTCTTGCCTTCCTTGTTCAAAGCCGCGATGGCTTTGGTGAAGACCGGGGTGTGCGAAGAGTCGATGCCGATGATGCCGAGTTTCATGGAACCATTCCTTTACGAACCGGCCCGACGGGGCCGAAGAGAGCATTTTCGTTACAACAGCACGGGCGTTTGCGATTCAAGGCTCGCGCGTTCGGCCTCCAGCAAGCGCGTGACGGCGAGCGCGGCGTCGATGGTGGCGATCGGCTTGAGATGCGTGCCGTCTTTGGCGGCACGCACGAGTGCGAGGAAGTGCGCGATCTCGCCGTCGTAGCCGGTGCCGCCGGGCAGATCGACGCGCTTGAACTGTCCGTCCTCGGTCACCATGAGCGGGTATTCGCGACCAACATCAAAGTCGGCGGTCGCCTGTTCAAACACGGCGGTGTAGCGCATGCGGAAGGGAAAGCCCGGGGCGTGGTCCCAGCCGCCTTCGGCCGTCACACGCACGCCGCCGTCAAACTCGTAGAGTGTCGTGACGTGGTCGATGGTGCCGGTGCTGTGCACGCCTCGCGGCATGCCAAAGAGCCAGAAGACGATGTCCGCGTCGTGGATGTGTAGGTCAAAGAGAGCGCCGCCGGTCTTGGCCGCGTTTTTGTAAAAGTCCGCGTTCCACGAGGGGGGCGAGGCAAGCCGCTGGAAGGTGATGCCGCGCAGCGCGCCATAGTGCCTACCGAGGATCGTCTGCCGAAGCCACGTCCAGCCCGGCCAGAAGCGCATGCACATCGCGGGCATGATCACCTTGCGATGGAGTTTCGCCTTGCCGACCAGTTCAAGCACCACGCTCGATGAGATCGCGACCGGCTTCTCCAGCAGCACGTGCTTGCCCGAGGCCAAGGCCTGACCCGCGAGTTCCACATGCGTGTCCGTGGGCGTGCAGATGCTCACGGCTTCGACGCGCGGGTCGGCGAAGACCTGCCCTGGGCTGGTGTACGGCGAGAACGATCCGCCGCGGAGCGGGAAAGCGTCCGCGCCGGTGCTCAGATTGCCGCCGTTGTTCTGGCCGCTGAGGATCTCTTTGATCCTCGCGTCGGCGACGGCGACGATGTCTGCGCCTTGATTGGCATACGCCGTCAGATGCGTGCGGCCCATGAAACCAAGGCCGATCACACCGACGCGGAGTTTTTCTGGACGATCGATCACGCGCCCGCTCCCACCGGCGTGCCGCTGTATTCGGCGACAATCGCGCGGGCCGCGGCGGCGTCCGCGACGCGGGCCTCGCCCGATTCGCGCTCGATCATCACGTCCACCTCCGGCGCGTGGCGTTCGACACCCGCCAGGAACTCTCGCCACGGCACCGCGCCTTTGCCCGCGGGCGTCTCTTCGCCCCATGTGCCCCTGGTCTTGGTGGGCAGGGCGTCCTTCATGTGGACTTGAAGGATGTATCCCGACAGCACGCGCAGCGCTTCGAGCGGATCGCCCATGCCGTAGAGGATCATGTTCGCGGGGTCGAAGTTCACGCCGACCTGGGCCTTGGCGGGCAACGGGGCGTTGATCTCGTTGAGCACGCCCAGCAGCGTGGCCGCGCTCTCCTGCCCGGTTTCCAACCCGATTCGCACGTTTCGGGCCGCGAAAATCTCCGCGAGGTTGCGCAACCGCTCGATCATCTTCACGCGTTCGGGGTTGCCTTCCTCGTGCGGCAGGAAGCCGGCGTGGAACGTGACCAACGACAAGCCCATGCGGGCGGCCATGATCGCGTTGCCCTCGGCGGCCCGGAGGTTGTCGGCCCACGTCTCGTCGGGGCGCACGCCGCCGGTCTTGGCGATGGTGTCAAGCGTTGAGTAGTCCTCGCCCTTGGTGGACATCATGCCCGAGGCGACGCGAATGCCCTTGTCCTTGAGGCGACCAACGGTCTGGTCGGCCCGCCACACGCCGCCCTCGCGGACAGGGTCGAGATGGATCTGCACGAGTGACACGCCGACGGAGCGGATGCGCAGGGCGAGTTCCGCCGGGGATTGGGCCTGAAGCGACCACGAGCACACGCCAAGTCGTTTGAGCATCGACATCGGTCACGAACCTCCGGCGGCCGCCGCGACATGCGGCGAAAGTGCAAAACGATATGGGGGGAAGAGGTCAAATGGCCAAATTTCAAATGGCCAAATGGCCAAAGACAAGTGGCGGAGGGGCAGAGCACTCACGTCGCGAAGTGCCTTTGGCACTTCGTCTCTGCGTCTCTTCTTCGCTTTCACCCCTCCACACTTCCATCCGCCAAACTCGGCTTCCAGCGTACAAAGCCTTCGATCGCCTCGTACTCCGCCAGACCCAGTTTGTCGTAGAGTTTCGCGGTGTTGCGATTGCGATCCTCGGCCCGCTGCCAGAACTCCCGATGGTCATTGGGCCCTGGGAACAGCGCGCTGTCCTTCTGGCTCTCGTGCTTGAAGATCGCGTATCGCTTGCGCATCACTTCATCGGGGCTCAGCGGCACGGCCATCTCGACTTCTTCCGCGCCCCATTCCTGCCACGCCCCGCGATAGAGCCACACGGTGCAGTCTTTCATCCACGCCCGGTCCTTGAGCCGGTGCAGCGCGGTCGTGATCACCGACAGGCACACGCGGTGCGTGCCGTGCGGGTCCGAGAGATCGCCGGCGGCATAGATCTGGTGCGGCTGCACCTTCTCCAGCAGTTCCATCGTGATGCGGATGTCTTCCTCGCCGATGGGCTTCTTCTTCACGCGGCCGGTCTCATAGAACGGCAGATCGAGGAAGTGGATGCGATCGGCCTTCACGCCGCTGTAGCGTGCGCCCGCGCGGGCCTCGGTGCGGCGGATGAGCGTCTTGATCTTCTGCAGTTCCGGGCTGTCGGGCATGCCCGCGACCTTGACCTTCACGAAGTTCTCGACGCTCTGTTCGATGGTGTCCGCGACCTGCGCCCCGTCCTTGAAGCGGTCCTTGAACGCCTGCACGAACTCGTTCACAAAGTCGGCGTGCCGCAGCGCGGTCTCATCCCACACGGCGATGTTGCCGCTGGTCTGATACGCGACGTGGACATCGTGGCCCTGGTCGCACAGACGGATGAACGTGCCGCCCATGCTGATCACGTCGTCGTCGGGGTGGGGGCTGAAGAGCACGACGCGCTTGGGGAAGAGGTCGTGGCCGGGGACGTTGATGTTGCCGCCGCGCTCGGGCTTGGGGCCATGGTTGGGCTTGCCGCCGGGCCATCCGGTGATGGTGTTCTGCAGCGCGCGGAAGACTTCGATGTTGAGTTCATACGCGCCGCCGCGGGCCGCGAGCATGTCCTGCAGGCCGTGCTCGTTGTAGTCCTCGTCGGTGAGCTTCAGGATCGGTTTCTGCAGCGTGCTCGCCAGCCAGATGACGGCCTTCTTGGTGGTCTTGTCGTCCCACGTGCGGCCAAAGTCCTCGATGTGCCCGAGCAGCCACGGCGTCTTGAAGCGCGTGAGTTCGGCGGCGGACGCGGGGTCCAGCACGATCTTGGCGTTCCTGTGCTGCTGCAGGAACGACGCGGCGACGCTGGTCGTGATCTCGCCCTCGACGGCCCGCTTGATCACCGGGGCCTTGTGCTCGCCGAACGCGAGGAGGATGACCTTCTTGGCGTCAAGGATCGAGCCCACGCCCATGGTGATGGCCTTGCGGGGCACATGGCGCTCGCCGAAGAAGTCGCTCGCCGCGTCCATCCGCGTCACGCGGTCGAGCGTGATGAGGCGGGTGCGCGAATCGCGGGCCGAGCCGGGCTCGTTGAAGCCGACGTGGCCGGTGCGGCCGATGCCCAGCAACTGAATGTCGATGCCGCCGGCTTCGCGGATGGCGCGCTCGTAGTCCTCGCAGTACTTGGCGATGGACTCGCGGGCGATCGTGCCGTCGGGGACGTGGGCGTTCTTGGGGTCGATGTCGATGTGGTCAAAGAGGTACTCGCGCATGAAGCGGCGATAACTCTGCAGGCTGTCGGGGGACATGGGGTGATACTCGTCGAGGTTGAACGAGATCACGTTCTTGAACGAGAGCCCTTCGTGCGTGTGGAGGCGGACGAGTTCGTCATAGATCGCCTGCGGCGTGGAGCCGGTCGCGAGCCCGAGCACCGCCTTCTTGCCGGCCGTGGCCCGCTCGCGGATCAGGTCCGCGATCTCGTGGGCGACCGCCTTGCTGGCGAGCGCACTGCTCGGATACACGGTCACCGGGATGCGCTCTAAGCCGCCTGTGCCGGGGGCAGCGGCGTGGGGGTGGGGGTTCGCGACGTTGCTCGCCGCGTGGGCGGCGGCGTGGGCGGCGTGGGGGGCGTGGGGGGGGTGGCTCATGGACGCTTCCTTGTTCGAGGACACGTTCGGGACGTCGAACCGACCGACCGACGTGCGACGCGGCGAGCCGCCGCCACACGCGGGGAAAGGCATGGCTCAGTCGAGAGATTATAGAATCTGCGTGGGGACTTCAACCGTCGCCCATGCCTTTTGGCGAGCGAACTCAGAGGAACAAGCCGGTCCTGGCCCGCTTGGGCGGCCGCCCCCCCGCCCCCGCCTCCCGCGATCATTGTCGGTTCCCCGACAGTTCCCGTCGTGGCGACGAAGGCTCCCGTCGTGGACACGAAGGCTTCCGTCGTGGACACGAAGACTCCCGTCGTGGCCACGAAGACTCCCGTCGTGGCCACGAAGGCTTCCGTCGTGCCCACGAAGACTCCCGTCGTGGCCACGATAGGAGTCTTCGTGTTCGCCCGAGTCGGTTCTCACTCGGCGTCGGACGCGGTCGATCCGCCGTGGCACGCGGGAAACGCGGTCGGCTCGGGTGTTCGCCTGTACCACGATGACCGTTGGCTTGGCAACGGTGATCGTGCGGGCGACGGCCTGGGTCATGCCGTCCCTGAGGCACGATCACCCGCCCCAAGCGTCGGGTGATTGTGGCACGCGATGCTTTTCTGGCCCGGGGGCGGGGGCAAAATGTCAAATGGCCAAAAAAAGACGTGGCCCAGTGGCAGCGTGAGGCCGTGGGGATTCGGCATTCGCAGAGAGGCATCGGGTCTTCGGTCTTCACGAATGCCCGATGCCTCATGCCTCTTCTTCTACTTCGCCGCCTTGTAGAACGGCATGGGGACGATGGTGCCATCGAGCCGGTCGCGGCCGGGGCCGGTGTCGATCTGTAGTGTGGTGCCGGTCGCGGTCAGGTCGCGATCGACGAACGCCATCGCGATCGACTTGCCCAGCGTCGGGCTCAGGCAGCCGCTGGTCACGACGCCGACGGTCTTGTCGCCGCCCCCCCCGGAATGGAGCAGCACGTTGTTGCCCTGCCGTGCCGCGCGGCGGCCGTCGAGCTCAATGCCCACGAGCTTGCGAGCCGGGCCGCCCGCCTTGGCGGTCGCCTGCAGCGCGTCCTGGCCGACGAAGCGTTCGCCGCGATCGAGCGTGTCCTTGTCGAGCGTGATGGCGAAGTCGACGCCGCACGAGAGGGCGTTGATCTCTTCGCCCAGTTCATGGCCGTAGAGCGGCATGGCGGCTTCCATGCGGAGCGTGTCGCGGCAGCCCAGGCCCGCGGGGCGGACGATCGCCGCGGGGCTGGTGACGTCAACGTCCTTGAGGATCATCTTCATCGCCATGCCGATCATCGCCGCGGGCAGGATGGCTTCGATGCCGTCCTCGCCGGTGTAGCCGGTGCGGCTGACGATGACCTTCATGATGAGCAGGTTCTTGATCGCGAAGCGATAGCGCTTGAGGCTGGGGATCTCGCCGCTGAACTTGCTCACCAGGTCCATCACCTTGGGGCCCTGCATGGCGACCATCGCGGTGGACTTGGTCTGGTCGTCGATCTTGGCGACCAGGTCGCCCTTGGCCCGCGTGGCTTCAAAGTGCGCCAGCATCTTCTCGCGATTCGCGCCGTTGACGACGACGGTGAAGTCGTCCTCGTCCATGCGATAGACGATCACGTCGTCGTGGACGCCGCCGGACTCGTTGCAGCAGAGCGAATAGCGGCACTGGCCCGCGGTCATGTCGCTGATGCGGCGGGTGCAGAGGCGCTCAAGCAGGCGACGGGCGTGGCGACCGGTGATCTTGACGCGGCCCATGTGCGAGACGTCAAAGAGCCCGCCGCTGGTGCGGACCTGCTTGTGCTCTTCGTGGATGCCGGAGTAGAACATGGGCATGTCCCAGCCGGCGAAGTCGACCATTTTGGCTTTGTGTTCGACGTGGAACGCGTGAAGCGGGGTCTTGAGCACGAAAGGCACTCCGGGGCGGGACGTGACAAGGTAGTGGAATCTGACGCGGCGAACACACGCAAGGGAGTACTGTAAGCGACCTCGGCGATCAACCCAAACCGCGATCCGCCCTGAACCTTGGGGAGCGACCCTTGCGATTCCTGACCCCGGAACACTCTCGCGAGTGGTTTGCGAGCCGCTCGCCTTGGTGGAACGCGGACTCGAACCCACCCGCCTCGTGCATCGAGCGGATTCGCATGGGCGCGGACGACATCACGCTTCGCGGAGCGCGGCGGCTGACGCAGGCGTTGCTGCGTTGGGTGCGGCAGCACGATCCGAGCGAGTGTTTTCTGTATGTGTACGAGTGGGGAATCTGGGAATCGTCCGAGGACATCGCGCTGTATTCGCGATGGCGTGCCGGCCTTGGCGATCATCTGCTGCTGCGTGAAGCGAACGGCCACCTCTCCCAGCACTTCGAGTTCGCCGATCTCGAATCTCTTGGTGCGATGGCGATTTCGTTCGGCTGGGGATTCGACCTCGCAGGTTGCGACGGGCTTCGCATTGTTCGCGTCAATCACGACGGGCATGTGTGGGCGGCGGCGACGGATGAAGGGCAGTTGCGGCAAGGCTTGGACGAACTGCGACGAGATGTTCAAAAGGCGTGAGGCGATCGCGGAATGGCCGGATGCAAAGAAGGCATCGAGCCAAGAGGCATCGAGGCATCAAGCGGAAGCGAGCAGTGCGACAATCGCGTCGCCTCAACTCGTTCGGGCGGCGATATCAGTCGAGTGCGAGACCCGGCTGCAGATCGCGGCGAGCGCGTCGAGAGTTCGATCAAGATCCGCGAGCGTGACGAACGGCCCCAGCGAAAGCCGCAACCCGCCGCGTTGCGACGGGGGAGCATCGAGCGTCCCCAGTGCCTTGTGCATCCGCGGCGCACAATGCACGCCCGGCCGCGCGAGGATGCCAAAGTCGTGTTCGAGCGAGTCGGCCAACTCACGCGGGCCGATGGTGTCATGCACAAACGTGAAGACACCGATTCGGCCTTCGGCGTGCAACGGTCCGAGCAATCGCAACGCCGCGAGCGGGCCGTCGGACTCTGACGTGTCGCCAATCTCGCGACAGCCACGATCGAGCAGGCGGACGACACACCGCGCGATCAGCGCTCGCTCGTGGGCAACGATCGCGTCGCCATGGGTGAGCAGATGTTCGATCGCTTCTGAAAGCCCCGCGATGCCGATGGCGTTGTGGCTGCCGGGCTCGTACTTGTCGGGGAGGAACTCGGGCTGAATGTCGATGTCGCTCGACGTTCCCGTGCCGCCCTCGCGCAGTGGTGCGATGCGGGTCTCCAGGCCCGGTGTGATCCACACGCCGCCGGTGCCCAGCGGCCCGAGCAGGCCCTTGTGTCCAGGGAAAGCCAGCAGATCGACGTTGAGTGCCTGCGCGTCGATCACGATGTGCCCGCCCGACTGCGCGACATCAAGCAAGAAGGGCACACCGGCTCGGCGACAGATCGCGCCGACCTGAGCCGCGGGCTGGATGACGCCCGTAACGTTACTGGCGTGGTTCATGACGACCAGCGCGGTGTCGGGCGTGATGGCCCGCGCGACGTCCTCAGCATCGATGCGCCAAGTGTCGGCGGCGACGGGGACGCACGTCCATTCCACGCCGTCGGCGTGAAGCGCGTTCAATGGGCGCAGCACGCTGTTGTGGTCCGCCTGCGTCGAGATCATGTGAACGCGACGACCTGGCGAGGTGCGTTGCAGCTGGCGAGCGATTCCCTTGATCGCGAGATTGAGCGCGTCGGTGGTGTTGAGCGTGAAGATGATCTGCTCGGGGCGATCAGCGCTGGGTACATTGAAGAGGCGGCAGAGTCGTTCGCGGCACTGCTGGATCAGCCTGCCACCCTCGCGCGACTCGGCGTAGTTGGCGCGGCCTGGAGTGGCACCGATCGACGTGGCATAGTGCAGCATCGCCTCGTGAACCGCCGCAGGCTTGGGAAAGCTTGTGGCGGCGTTGTCGAGGTAGAGCCGAGCGGATTCGTCACACGAACGAGTCACGCCGCGATCGTAGCGGCGGGCCCGCCCGTCGCGCCCACCGTGTGAAACGCGCAACGAAAAACCGACGCGACACGCACGACCCCACCGGCGTGCCTCGCGTCGGCTTTTTCCAGAACGACGAACTTACTGAGCCGCGGCGACCCCGGGTTTGATCGTCCCCGCGATCTCCGGCCCTTGGGCCACGATCTGGTCGGCGATCTCGCGACGATGAATTTCGACATCGCGCGGGAAGTCAAAGGCGACGCGCACACGCTCGCCTTTGACAGACGCGATGCGAACCACCCCGATCGGGTTACGCGGGTCGCCAATGACGATTTCCTCGCCTTCGCGACGTGTGATCACGAGCATACGGAACGCTCCCAACCCCCACCAACTCGGAAGTCTTCCGCCCGGCATTCCTCGCCAGGCCAGATTCGTGGGGCCACCGACACTGGTATATCAGACGGGCCCACCCATGCCAAGCCCGATCCCGGAAAAGGTCGAAAAGATTGATCTCGATCTGTTCGGGTGCCGTTGCAAGCGCCTGTCAAAACATCGCTTGTAGCGTCTGCGAACGGGCTTTTAAGCGATTGCCTGGACCCCGCGAACTTCCGGGACGTGGGTCTTGAGATTCCGCTCGATGCCCAGTTGCAGCGTCGCCGTCGAAGACGGGCAACCCACGCACGCGCCGTGAAAGCGAACCTGGACGATCCCGTCAGCGGTCACGCCCACGAACTCCAAGTCGCCGCCGTCGGACTGGACCGCGGGCCGAATCAGGTTGATGACCTTCGCGACACGGTCGCCCACGGTGTGTGGCGGTTGGCCCGATGAGGCGTCGGCGGCGGTTGGGCCTTGGGGTGCGGGCATGGAAGTCCTTTCGCGACCTCATTATACCGGGTCACTCTTCGAAGATGCCAGCCGCGGCGCCGCGTGTCGCGAGGTGCCTCGATAGACTCACGCCGCATGAAACGATCAGGTGTGTGTCGTGCCGCGATGGCGGCGTTGGGATTGGCGTTCGGCACAGGCTTGCTGGGCGGCTGCGCCAGTGATTCCGCTCGTGATGGGCGCGACCCGCTCGCTGAACTCCGCAATGCCGCCGCCCCCGAGAAGTATCGCTCGCAGCAGGTGAGCAAGGCCTGGAACGCGACAGAGCCCGGTTCGGCGTCGCGGGCGGGCACGCGCAAGGTTTTCAAGGACATGCTCTGGGGCGCGGGCGCGTCGGGCATGGTCCGCGTCGAACTCGCCAAGGCATTGCTCAGCGACACTGATCCCGAGGGCATCGAAGACACGCGCCAAATGCTGCGGCTGATGCTTCCGCGCGAGGCCGATCGTGCGGTTGTCACTGAGATCTGCAAGTCGGCGGCCGAACGCGGATGGAACGACTTTGTCCCTGCGATGATCCGCAGTTACTCTCGCTCCGTACCCGCGCTGAAGAATGAAGAGGACCGGGCCGAGCGGATCGCGATCAAAACGCTCGTGCCCGACAAGCCCGTCGAGAGAGTTGCGTACGAAGTGTTCCTGAACCCTCCCGCCAGCGACACGACGTCGTTGCCCGTCGACTGGGCCGAACGCACGCGGGTCGACGCGTGGGATCTGCTCGCTCGACTCGACACCGACGGCCAGTTGCGTGCGTCGCTCATTGAGGAAGGCGATAGCAACGACGAACTCATCATGGAAATGCGTGCCGCCCTGCGCGATCTGAAGACGATCCCGCTCACGGGCGAGGAAATTCGCTGGCTCCGCCGGTTGCGCCAGCCCAGAAACCTCGACAACCAGCGATGGTGGACCGAGGCGAGCAGCGCGATCGCCAAACTCCCGCGTGAGCGATATGGACTCCTCCGTATGCGCCACGCCGAGCCCGTGCGCTGGGCGGCGGCCCACAAGCCCGAATGGCTGGAGAAGTCGCGAGAGGAACTGCTGGCGATCGTCACGCAGCGGATCGAGCCGCGCGAGCACTACTACCGCTCGGTGCGGAACGAAGGGCCCCAGAGCGAGCGACTGCAGGAGTGGGGCGAGAAACTCAAGTGGGGCGACTTGCTCTCCATCCTCGTCATCGACGAAGCCCTCGCCGAGCCGACGATCGTGCGCCGCCTCTTTGAGTGCGCGCTGCTGGACCGCAAGGACGAAACCACTGAATACGGCGGCACCATTCGCGCCACCGAGACGATGTCGGCGCCGCCGACCAGTGTCACCGGCAAGCCCGTCCCGTTTGTCGCGACGCTCTATCCGCCTCGCCCCGGCCAGCGGAAGAACGACGAGACGTTCATTGCGTCCGACGACATGATCTCATCGAGCGATACCGCGCTGCTGCACTTCCACATGCACGTGCAGAAGGCGTTCAACTCGTCCTACGCCGGCCCGAGCGATGGCGACCTCGACTACGCGAACCGCCTGGGCCGCTCATGTCTGGTGCTCACGGGGATCAGCGATGGGCTGATGAATGTCGACTTTTACCAGTCCAATGGGGCGGTGATCGACATGGGTGAGATCAAATTGTTGGAGAAGTGAGACCAAGTGGGAAAGTGGGGGAGGGGCAGTCTGATGAGAGCGGACAAGAACTGAGAAGCCGAGCCTTTCTTCGTCTTTTCGTCGCTTGGTCGCTCGGTCTCTTCCCACCTCTACACTTCGCCCCGTGCCGCCGAGTGTGCAGGAAATTCAGAGGGTGATCGACGCCGCAATGCTGTGCGACCAGCATCGACTGCGTGGTCGCTTGCGCGCCGTGATGGGGCGGGAGCGGGACGGCGACCCGCGGATATTCGACCAGATCGCCGAGGATGCGCTGCGGTCGGCGCAGCGGCGCGAAGCACGCGGTGAGGGCGTGCCCGACATTCGCTATCCGGCCGAGTTGCCGGTGGTGGGGAAACGCGACGAGATCAAGGAACTGATCGCGAAGAACCAGGTCGTGGTGCTCTGCGGCGAGACGGGCAGCGGCAAGACGACACAGTTGCCGAAGATATGTCTGGAACTCGGGCGCGGCATCGGCGCGATGATCGGGCACACGCAGCCGCGACGGATCGCGGCTCGAAGCGTGGCGACGCGGCTGGCGCACGAACTCGGCGTGCCGCTGGGGCACAGCGAGAGGTCCACGCCGCACATCGTCGGGTACAAGGTGCGGTTCGGCGATCGCACGGGGCCGCAGACGCTGATTAAGTTGATGACCGACGGCATCCTGCTGGCGGAGACGGCGGCGGATCGGTTCCTCAGCCAGTACGACACGCTGATCGTCGATGAAGCACACGAGCGAAGCCTCAACATCGATTTTCTGCTGGGATACTTGCATCAACTGCTGCCGCGACGGCCAGATCTGAAGTTGATCATCACGTCCGCGACGATTGACCCGGAGCGATTCGCGACGCACTTCGCGGGGCGCGACGGAAAGCCCGCGCCGATCATCAACGTGTCGGGGCGGACCTATCCAGTTGAAGTTCGCTATCGCCCGCTGGTTGCGGATATCCCGCGGCCCGAGGCGGAGGATGTCGATCCGGAGACGGCGATTCTCAACGCGGTGGATGAAGTGTCGCGAGAAGGAAGCGGCGACGTGCTGGTGTTCCTGCCCGGCGAGCGAGAGATCCGTGAGACGGCCGAGGCACTGCGGAAGCATCACCCGCCGGGGTCGGAGATCCTGCCGCTCTATGCGCGGCTCAGCGTTGAGGAACAGATGAAGGTGTTCGCGCCGTCGCCCGGGCGGCGGATCGTGCTGGCGACCAATGTCGCCGAGACGTCGTTGACGGTGCCGGGGATTCGGTATGTCGTGGACACGGGCGTGGCCCGCGTGAGTCGCTACTCAGCGCGCACCAAGGTGCAGCGATTGCCGATCGAGCCGATCAGCAAAGCGAGCGCGGACCAGCGCAAGGGACGATGCGGGCGCATCGGGCCGGGGTTGTGCGTTCGGTTGTACAGCGAGCAGGACTTCGCCGGGCGTGATGACTTCACCGAGCCGGAGATTCTGCGGACAAATCTGGCGAGCGTGATTTTGCAGATGAAGGCTCTGCGGCTGGGACCGATCGAGGAGTTCCCCTTCGTCGAACCGCCGGATTCGCGGCTCATCCGTGACGGGTACGACACACTGCAGGAACTCGGGGCGATCGACGAGCGCGATGAACTGACGCGGCTGGGTGTGGACCTCGCGAAACTGCCGGTGGATCCGCGGCTGGGGCGCATGATTCTGGCCGCCGAGCGAGAGGGATCGCTGCGCGAGGTGCTGGTGATCGCGGCGGCGCTTTCGGTGCAGGACCCGCGCGATCGCCCGCAGGACAAGCGAGACGCAGCGGACGCGGCGCACGCCACGCTGGGCGATGAGCGATCGGACTTTCTCGCGTACCTGAGCCTGTGGAAACTGGTGCGAGAGCAGGAGCGGCATCTCTCGCACAGCAAGTTCCGCAAGTGGTGCAAGGAGAAGTTTCTGTCGTTCAACCGTCTGCGTGAGTGGGAGGACATCCATCGCCAACTGCACGCGCAGATTTTGGAGATCGGTCACAAAGAGAACGACAAGCCGGCGGAATACGACGCGATCCATCGTGCTCTGCTGACAGGACTCTTGAGCAACATCGGGCTCAAGGGCGAGCAGTATGAGTACGCGGGGGCACGCGGCATCAAGTTTGCGATCCATCCCGGTTCGGGCACGTTCAAGAAGCAACCCAAGTGGGCGATGAGCGCGGAACTGGTGCGGACGACAAAGTTGTACGCGCGGACGACGGCCCAGATCCAGCCGCAGTGGATCGAGTCGCTGGCGCGGCACTTGATCAAGAAAACACACGAAGAACCGCACTGGAACCCGGACACCGGTACCGTGGTTGCACGCGAACGCGGCACGCTCTACGGCCTTGAGATATACAATCATCGACGGGTGAACTTCGGCTCGGTGGATGCGAAGGGGGCGAGAGAAATCTTCATTCATCACGCGCTGGTCGAGGGCGATTGTGATCTGGACGAGGACTTTCAACGGCACAACCACACGCTGATCGAGCAGATCAAGACGATGGAGGCCAAGGCGCGGCGTCCGAGTCTGCTGGCGGGCAACGACGCGATGTTCGAGTTCTTCGACAAACGCGTGCCGCAGAACGTGAACAGCGTGCGCGGGTTTTTGGAGTGGTGGCGATGGGAGCAGAAGAAGCACGAGCGATTGCTGCACATGACGCGAGAGACGCTGCTGGTGGGCGATGCGTCGGACATCACGCCCGAGCGGTTCCCCGATCGTGTCAACGTTCACGGCAACTCGATGCCGCTGTTGTATCGATTGGAGCCGGGGCAGGCGCACGACGGCGTGACGCTGCGTGTGCCGCTGGAGGCCTTGCCGCAGGTCGAGGATGCGCGGCATGAGTGGCTGGTGCCGGGACTGGTGCGCGAGAAGATCATTGAACTGGTGCGGGCGTTGCCCAAGGCGCAGCGGCACTACATCGAGTCCGCGCTGGACTTCGCCGACGAGTTCTTGAAGATGCACCGTTTCGGCGAGGGAGATTTGCTGGATCTGCTGGGGGCGGCGATTGGAAAGAAGACGGGCGTGCCCGTGCCGCGGAGCGCGTGGAAGACCGGCGAACTGTCGGCGCACCTGAAGATGAACTTCAGCGTGCTTGATGAGGGCGGCAAAGAACTGCGGCAATCGCGCGAACTGCCCGCGCTGCGACAAGAATTGGGAGCCAAGGCGGTCGGCGGATTCGTCAAGGCGGCGGCAGAGTCGTTCCATCGCGACGGCATCACGACATGGGCTTTTGACAACCTGCCCGAGCGCGTTGAAATCAAACGCGGCACGGTGACGATCGCTGGATTTCCGGCGATCGTTGACCAGAACAACGCGGTCGGATTGCGACTGATGCCATCGGCCAGCGATGCAGCCAAGGCGACGCGTCAGGGCGTGCGGCGTTTGTTTTTGTTGCGGGCGCGGGACACCGTGCGGCCTTGGGTGACGCTGCCGCCGGGCTTTGATCACATGGCGATGCGCTACGCGCCATACGGGGACGCCAAGGAACTCAAGAACGACCTCATGTCGCTGCTGGCGGAACGTATCTTCATGGGCGCCGAGGGGGGCGGAGACTTGCCCACGCCGAAGAACGCCGCCGAGTTTGAGCAGAGGCTCAAGGACGGCGCGGAGCGATTGCCGGTCGTGTTCCGCGAAGTGTATGGGATGGCGGAGCGATTGCTGACGGAGTTGCAGAATGTGAAGTTTCTGCTGGCAACGACGTGCCCACCGGCGTTCGCCGACCAGTGGCGCGATGTGGATGAGCAGGTGAAGGCGATGCTCCCCAAGCGGTTCTTGATTGAAGTGCCGTACCGCTGGCTTCGGCATGTGGCGCGGTACTTCGCGGCGGCGTCGGCAAGACTCCGCAAACTCGGGGCGGGAACGCTGGAGCGAGATCGTCAGGCGATGATCGAAGTGGGAGCGTACTGGAACGCCGTGAAGCAGACGGTGGTGAGCAAGGGCCCGGAGATTCTGAACGAGCCCACGTTTGTCGAGTTCCGCTGGCTGCTGGAGGAGTGGCGTGTGTCGCTGTTTGCCCAGGAGCTGCGGACGAGCGTGCCGGTGTCGCCCAAGCGAATCGCCGAGGCGTGGGCCAAAGTGCGGGTGTGACAGCGGGTTGCGTGCGCTGAGTGAACCGGGAAGGAATCTTTTGCAGGCAACTTGAAAGATGACTTGATTGTCCGCTATTATGGAAATCAAAGCGGACGGATGTGCCGCGCGTCGAATTCGCGGCATCCTGTCCGGCGTGTCCTACAGAGCCGAGGGCCACCATGAAACTAGCCGTCCCCAAAGAACTCTCCGCCGGTGAGAGGCGGGTTGCGCTCGTCCCGGAGACCGTGAAGAAACTGTCGGGGGCCGGGTTCCGTGTCAGCGTGGAGCACGACGCGGGCATCGACGCGAACTTCACGGACCAGATGTATCTGGAGGCGGGCGCGACGATCGAGCGCGACGCGGCGGCGCTCTTTGGGCAGGCGGACATGGTCGTGAAGGTCGGCCCGCCGCTGACGGGGCCAGGGGTGGTACGCGACGAGGTGGCATTGATGCGCGAGGGCGCGATGGCGTTGGCGTCGATGATGCCGACGCGGAATCTCGCCGCCGTACAGGCGATGAAGGTGAAGAAGATCACCTCGTTCTCGACGGACACGATCCCGCGCACGACGCGAGCCCAGGCGATGGACACGCTGTCGGCGATGGCGAACATCGTGGGGTACAAGGGCGCGCTGATGGCGGCTCTGGAGATGCCGCGGTACACGCCGATGCTGACGACGGCGGCGGGGACGATCCTGCCGGCGAAGTTCTTTGTGATCGGCGCTGGCGTGGCGGGATTGCAGGCGATCGCGACCGCGCGGCGCATCGGCGCGACGGTCAGTGCGACGGACGTGCGCCCGGAGGTGAAGGAACAGATCGAGAGCGTGGGAGCGAAGTATGTGGGGATTCAACTCAAGGCTGACGCGAGCGCGGGCGGCGGTTACGCCAAGGAACTCAGCGAGGACGACAAGGCCCGCCAGCGTGAACTGCTCGCCGAGCAGTGCGCGATCTCGGCCGCGGTGATCACCACCGCGCTGATTCGCGGCGTGACCGCGCCGAAACTCATCTCCGCCGAGATCGTGAAGCGGATGAAGCCCGGCGCGGTGATCATCGACTTGGCGGCGGACGGCGGGGGCAACTGCGAACTGTCGCGTCCGGGGGAGACGGTCATCGAGCACGGCGTGAAGATCGTCGCGCCGCTGAATCTGCCCGCGACCATGCCGGGCGACGCGAGCCTGCTCTGGTCGCGGAATCTGATGAACTTCCTCCTGGCGTTCTGGAAGGACAAGGCGTTCAACCTCGACCTCAATGACGAGATCATGCGCGGCGCGGTCATCACCCATCAGGGCGAGATCGTGCATCCGTGGGTGAAGGAAGCCGCGGCGAACGCCGCCCGCTGATTCGTGTTCCACTCTCTTCGAAAGGAGATCGCAGTGATTGGTTCTCGATCTTTCCTGTCCGCGATGGTCGCGGCGTGTGCATCGGCGGGCGTGGCGATGGGCGCGGCCCCCGAAGTGAACGGGCTGATTGAAGTCGCGGCGCCGGCCCACGCGGACAAGCCCATCGACTACATTCCGCTCCTGTTTGTGTTCATGCTCGCGTCGTTCATCGGAATCGGCGTGATCCGGCGCGTCTCCCGACTGCTCCACACGCCATTGATGTCGCTGACCAACGCGATCTCGGCGATCGCGGTCGTGGGCTCGATCATGATCGCGGGCGGCGAGCACTATCCCAACTACATCCGGTTGATGGGCTCGGTCGCGCTGTTCGCCTCCATGACGAACATCATCAGCGGCTTCATGATCACCAATCGAATGCTCAAGATGTTCAAGGCCGAGACGCCCGGCGGCGCGCAAGCGACCTCGCAAGGAGGCAAGCCATGACCACCTTCGACATGATCATCGGCGTGGCGTATCTCTTCTCCACCGCGCTGTTCATCTTCTCGCTGCACTGGCTGAGTGATCCCAAGACGGCGAGGAACGGCGTGTCGGCGGGCATCCTGGCAATGGCCGTTGCGGTGCTGGCGACATGGGCCCGGCCGGATGTCTCGCACCACACCGATATCACACGCCACGCGTGGGTGGTCGTACCGATTCTGCTCGCGATCTGGCCTGGAATTTGGCTGTCGCTGGTGCCGCTGACGGCGGTGCCGCAGCGAACCGCGCTCTCGCACGCCTTCGGCGGTCTGGCCGCCGGACTTGTGGGCACGGCGAAGTTTGTGTACTGGTTCAACGACGCGCCGGAGCAACTGACGGCCTTCCGCATGGGTGCGATCGCGATCGAGATCGTACTGGGATACCTCACCTTCTCGGGTTCGCTGATCGCCGCGGGGAAACTGCAGGAGATCAAGTGGATTCCGCAGCGGCCCTGGGTTTATCCGGGGCAGAACATCGTCAACTTGATCGCGTTCGGTGCGGCGGTGGTGATGACCGCGTTCCTCGTGTGGAATCCAACGCACGCGAGCTCGCCGTACCTGTTCGCGGGCATCGTGTTCCTCGCGCTCAACTTCGGCTGGATGCTCGTGATGCCCATCGGCGGCGCGGACATGCCCACCGTGATCGCGATCCTCAACGCCTATGCCGGTTTGGCGGCGGTGGCGATGGGCTTTGTGCTCAACAATCAGTTGCTCATCACCGCGGGCGCGCTGGATGGTTCGAGCGGTCTAATCCTTTCGATCATCATGTGCAAGGCGATGAATCGCTCGTTCAGCAATGTGCTTTTCGGGGCGTTCGGCCAGGTGCAACAGAAGCAGGCCGCCGGCGAGCAGAAGCAGTACAAGGCGGACACGCCGGAGAACGCGGCGTCGATGATGGAGCAGGCGTCGTCGGTGGTGATCGTGCCGGGGTACGGCATGGCCGTTGCTCAGGCGCAGCATCGGGTGCGCGAGCTGTACGACCAACTTCACAAGCGTGGCATCTCGGTGAAGTTCGCGATTCACCCTGTGGCGGGTCGCATGCCCGGGCACATGAACGTGCTGCTGGCGGAATCCGAGATTCCGTACACCGATCTGGTGGACATGACGGAGATCAACTCCGAGATGCCGCAGTGCGATGTGTGCCTCGTGCTCGGCGCGAACGACGTGGTGAACCCGGCGGCACGCTCGGACAAGAGCAGCCCGATCTTCGGCATGCCGATCATTGATGCGGACAAGGCACGCACGGTGTTCGCGATCAAACGCAGCAAGAACCCGGGCTTCGCGGGAATCGACAACGACTTGTACTTCCTTGACAAGACATGGATGTTGTTTGGAGACGCGAAGGCCGTGGTCGGCGAACTCGTCAAGCACCTGCAAGGCGAGGGCGGAATGCACTGATTGGCCGGCGATCGGGACAGGAAAAGTGACAACCAAACAGGGCGGGCCGCAGGGCTCGCCCTGTTTGCATGGCATCAGCGGTGTTGTTCACGGCGAGGATGTGGCGGGTGACGGTCGCGGCGGATAATGGCGAGCGAGTGCCGCGCGGGCCAGCGTTTCAGTTTCGGGTATCGACGCGATGAGCGCGTCAAGCTCGCGCGTGGCTTGTGCGTTGTTCCCGGCTTGGCGTAGGGCATAGACGAGCGAGATGGTTCGCTGGGTGCGATTCTGCGGATCGATGTCGCGAGCCCGTGCCAGCATCGCGATGGCTTCATTGATCTCATCCGCCGTCGCGTCGGAAAGGATGCTGACCAGCGATGGGAAGATCGCGAGATGATCAACGAGCGCGGGTTGCGAGGCGATCTGGCGGGCCTCGGGGAGGGCCGCACGGATGATGGAGGTGGCACGGGCGCGATCAGAACGAAGCAGCGTGCAGGCTCGGCCATACTGGGCGTAAAGGTGAAGCGCTGCGAAGGCAGGCTCATTGGGAGCCGAGCGGGAGAGAAGGTCGGTCGCGGTGTCGAGGTCTCGCAGCGCACGGTGTGTGGCGGATGCGTCGCCAAGAGAGACCCCGAGATCGAAAGCGAGCATGACCGCACGCACATAGAGGTTCCAGCAGTACGCGTCGGTCGGATCGCCGCGATAGAGATGTTCGGCGATGAGCACCGCGCGGGTGAGCGTCGGCACGGCGGAAGAGAGGTTGGCGCCGGACATCTTCAAGCCATCGGCGAGGGAGATGAGCGTGTCGACCCGCATCTTCTGCACGCCCCGCTGTCGCGGGACGACCCGGTCCAACTCGTCGAGCGCGGTGAGGAGTTCGTTCACCGCGGGCATGACTTTCGAATACTCGAAGCGAAGTCGCAGCAACTCCGCGCGCGTCGCGAGTGCTCCCACCAGCGTGCGGAGTGCCCGCTCGGAGCCGGGGATGAGTTGCATGACTCGTCGCGCGATCGCGAGCTGGCTCTCGGCATGGTCGTCGGCGTCGGCGAATCGGGCTTGGGCGGATGCCGATCGTCCGAGTCGCTCGTGGCTGAAGGCGAGATTGCTCAGCAGACGCGGGTTGTCGGGCCAGCGGGTGACGAGTGATTGGTCGAGGGCGAGCGCGGCGAGGTAACGCGAGCGATACGGCTGGCTTGGACCAATGTCGTTCGTCACGTCGCCGACACGGACCAAGGCGATCGAAAGATCGGCCTGCGCATCGGCATCGTCAGGGAGCATCCGTGCGACGCGTTCACGCAGGCCCAGGGCGCGGAGCAGAATCTCTCGCGCGCCCTCCAGGTCGCCGCGCTGTTGGCGAAAATCTCCGAGCGAGCCAAGGAGCGTCGCCAGATCGGCCTGGGTGCGCGGCTCATCGGGATAGCGATCCGCGAACTGCTCAAGCGTTGGCCGCAGTCGCATGAGCAGCTCGTACCGGCGTGCGGAGGCGCCGACCTCGTCGCGCACGCTCTCGGCGACCTCGTTGAGCAGAACGCTGGCGGCGTTGCGAGACTCAAGCCGAGCGTTCTCCGTGCGGGCAGACTCCACCCCCTGCACGGCGACCATGCCGATCGCGCCCGCGAGCGCGGCGATGGCCAGCGCGGTTCGCCCAGGCGAGCGCTGAACGAGTCGCGCCAGTGAATAGAGCGAGGACGCGGGGCGAGCTGAGATCGTGCGTCGCTCCAGGTAGCGACGCAGATCGGCGGCCAGCGCGTCGATCGTGCCATAGCGGTCTTCAGGGCTGGGCGACGAGGCTTTGGCCGCGATGCAGGCGAGATCGCGCGGCACGCCGCGACTTGAACCGACGGCCGTGGTGACGAGTTCATCGAGCACAACGCCGACGCTGAAGATGTCGGATCGCGCATCGGGCGGCGGAGTCAGCTGCCCGGCGGCGACGGATCGTTCGGGCGCGAAATATCGGAGCGAGCCGTAGATATCGCTCATGGTCGCCGCGTCGCCGATGATGGCGGCAATGCCGAAGTCAACGAGGCGGACGCGTTGGAATCCGGCGTCTTCCTCCACCATGATGTTCGCGGGTTTGAGGTCGTGATGAATCACGCCTGCGCGATGGGCCGCCGCAACGGCGTCGCAGACTTGCACGATCAACTGGACGATTTCGCGCACCCCCGCCTGACCAGCGCGTGGGCTCGCGGCGATGCGCGAACCGCGGACGAGTTCCATGACGAGCGCGGAGCGCGTCGTGCCGTCGGGCCACTCAAGCGACTCGGCGGAGATGACCTGGGCGATGCCGGGGTGGTGGATGCGGGCCGACGCGCCGATCTCGCGACGCAGTCGCGTGGTGATTCCCGCGGCACGAATCGACGGGGCGAAGACCTTGACCGCGACATCGCGCTCCATCGAGACCTGACGCGCCCGATAGACGACGCCCGAGCGTCCGGAGCCGAGCCGCTCTTGAAAGATGAAGTCCTTGATGGAGTATGGCAGCGTCGGCGAAGGATCAGGCAGTAGCGAGTTGGACTTGGGCAGGCCGACGATCGCGGGCGGGTCGGCAAGCGAGTGATTCGCGGCCGAGTCGCCGTGGAGCAGCGTGATAACGCTTGAACGCACCTCATCGTCACCGTCGCAGAGCGAATCAAGCGTGCGCGAGCGATCCGGCTCGCCGAGGGGGACGACCCTCGCGAAGACATGCTTGGTTTTGTTCCATTGCGTCGCGTTCATGACGAACCGTGCGTTCCTTCCGAACCAGAGAGCGACAATCTGCCGCGGGCCCCTTGGAATTGCTGTCCCGAACGAGCGTGCAAAGTCAGGGTTTGGGGTCGCGGCGTTCGATCCATGCCGCCAGCCATGCCCGCGCGACGCGCCAGTCGGATTCGACGGTCGAGAGGCTGACGCCGGTGGCGCGGGCGACCTCGGGGTTGGACAGCCCGAGAAAAAAGCGCATCTCGACGACCTTGGCGAGGTGTGCGTCGAAACGCTCAAGTTCGGACAGCGCATCCCCGAGCAGGGCCGCGTCGATGTCCGGCTCGCAGGCTCCCGGATCGGCGATGTGGTCGACGTCCAGCGACGAACGGATCGCGGCCGCGCTTTGGCCTTCGCGTCCGGGGCCCCCGCGTTTCACCGCTCGCTTGCGACGGGCGTGATCGACGAGAAGTTGCCGCATCGCCGAGGCGGCGGCGTGGAAGAACTGCTCGGTGGTGTCCCAAGTGCGGGCGCGTGTCGGTTCGCTACCCGCGAGTTTGAGGAAGACCTCATGGACAAGCGCGGTCGGTTGGAGCGTGATGCCAGCGGCCTCGCCGCGGAGATACGCGGCGGCGATGCGGCGCAGTTCGTGGTAGACCTTGTGGATGTGGGCATCCGCCCCGTCCGCCGTCGGCGGGCAGAAATACACCTCGACAGGCGACTTGATGTCCCCACCCACATCCGAACGCATGACGTGATGGTAGTGGATCTTCGTCCGGTTTGAAATCGAGAAGCCACCCAAAACGAGAGAGAACAAGCGCGAAAATCGCGATCGAAGAACTAGGGAGAACCCTTGAGTCGCCTCTGAAGGTCGGCGGCGGTCTTGTTCCCCAGCATCGTGGCCCGGGTTGCGTAGGGCAGGGCCCGGGCCACGTCGCCCGCTCGCTCCAGCCATGTCGCCGCGTCGAGGGCGAGTTCGGCGTCGTCGGGCCGGGCATCCGCAGCGGCGGCAAACATCTCAGCGGCGTCCTTCACGCGACCAAGCATCCCGAGTGACTCGCCCTTGAGTCGTGCAACCGAGCGATTGCTCTGTTCGGGCGTGCTGACGCCGTCGAGAGTCGCGAGCGCGTCGGCGGGCTTGCCAAGGCGGTTGAGTGCCCGGGCCTCGATCATCCGCCAAGAGTCGGAGCGTGGATCGAGGGCGCGGGCCTTGGCGATGTACTGCCGCGCGACGGACGCCTTGTTCTCCTCAAGGGCGATTTCGGCGAGACTCGCCCAGACGGTGGGAGTGTCGGGGCGGAGTTTGCCCGACAGCGCAAGACTCGCTTTGGCCGCTTCGATCTGGCCGAGTTTGCGTTGAATCTGAGCCAGAAACAGCGGATAGTCCGCGTTGGTCGCGTCGAGCGCCTGGGCCGCGGCGTAGTGCTCGAGCGATCGTTGCACCAGCCCGGCGGCGTTGGCCATCGTGCCGGCTTCGAACTCCACTTGGGCGGTGCGTGGACCGATCGCGATCGCCTTCTCGTACTGCTCGTGTGCTTCCTCGTGGCGTGCGACCATGCCGAGCACACGCGCCAGACGAATCCGTAGCGGCTGGTCGGTGGGATAGGTCTGCACGGCGGCGGCGAGAGCGACGCGAGCCTTCTCGTGCTCACCGTCGGATTGATACGCGTCAACCGCTGAAATGATCTCGCTTACGACGCGCGGATCGGCCGGGCGACCACTGGCCGCCGCCGGACTTGCAGCATCCGATGCGGCGGGCTTCGCCGCGGGCGTGCCGCCGATCGGTTGCGATGCGCCCGTCGGCATGGGCGACGTCTGCGGCGATTGAAGCCCGAAGTACGCAAGCGTTCCCGCGACAGCGATCACCATCGCCACGATCACCATGGCGCCGATCGAAGATCGACCACAGCGATGCTCGGCGATTAACTGCATGTGAGGCTCCGATTGCCGTCTTGATTCGGGGAGTGATCTGTGAACTGATCGAATCATCAGGTGAACATCCATGCCGCACTCTTCATCGCTTGCTCTTGAGCCACGCCTGTAGGTCGGCGGCAGGCCAGGTGTTGACGCACTGCTCTTTGCGAAGCCATCCCCGCCGTGCGGTAAGCACGCCGTAGCGCAGGTTGTTGAAGTCGTCACGCTCGTGAACATCGCAGTCGATCGCCATCATGCAGTCGGCCTCGGTCGCCTGACGCACATGCGTGTCACGCAGATCGAGCCGCATCCAGTGGGCGTTGATCTCCAGTGCGACGCGGTGCTCTTTGGCCGCGGCGATCAGTTCATTCATCGCGGGGGACATCCCCGCTCGGCGGTTGACGAGCCGGCCGGTCGGATGCCCGATTACATGCACCATCGGGTGGCGAATCGCCTTGAGCAGACGCTTGGTGCTGGTCGCCGGGTCTTGCGAGAGTGCAACGTGCGGACTTGCGACGACGACATCGAGGCGAGCGAGGATATCGTCATCGTAGTCAAGCACGCCGTCGGCGAGAATGTCGACTTCGGATCCCGCGAGAATCGTGATGCCATCGATCTCGCCGCGGAGCCGATGGATTTCGTCGATCTGCGCGAGCAGGCGTTCGACGCTCAGCCCGTTGGCGACCGCGGAGGACTTGCTGTGGTCCGTCACGGTGATGGTGTGGAAGCCGCGCGACTTGGCCTCCAGCACGAGTTCACGCAGCGACAGTCGACCATCGCTTGCGGTGGTGTGCGCGTGCAGTTCGGCCTTGACATCGGCCAGCGTGATGAGCGATGGTGTCTGCGGCAGCGACGTCTCGCCGTGCGCCTCGCGGATCTCCGGCGGCACCCACGCGACGCCCAACGCTTTGAAAATCTCCTCTTCGCTGCGCGATGCGATCGCCTTCACGCCGCGACTCTGCGGCGGGGCCTGGTCGCGCTCGGCCTCGGGATCGGGGAACAATCCGTACTCGTTGAGCGTCAGGCCCTTGTCGCGAGCGAGCCCGCGCAGCACGACGTTGTGGTCCTTGCTGCCGGTGAAGTACATGAGTGCTGCCCCCCACGCATCGGCCGCGATGAGTCGCACATCGACTTGGATGGTGGGGGTCTTGTCGCTGCCGTCGCCGTCATCGTCGCCCTTCCAGCGTGTGCTCGTGAAGTTGAGAGCGACGCGAGCCGACGCCTTGCGCTCTCCCGCAGCGAGCACCTGCTTGATGTCGGGCATCGCGACGAACGCGGCGAGTACGGGGTGGACGTTGTCGTCAGTGCTCTTTGCTTTGCTTGCGCCCGGCGTGGGTGCCGCCGGCGCATCCGCCACCGCCACGAGGATGTCGAGATCGCCCACAGTGTCCTTGCCTCGCCGGAGCGAGCCTGCAAACTGGACGCCGATCACGCCCGCCATCGCCTTGAAGCGTTCGACCAACCGCTCGGCGAGCGGCATCGCCAGGCCGATGTTGAGCCGCTTGCCCGCTTCATTCTCAAAAGCCAGCGAGGCTTTGAGCTTTTCGACGCTCTTCGCACCCATGCGCGGCAGGTTGAGGATCGTGCCGTCGTCGATGATGCGCTTCAGCCCGGCTTTGTCGATGACGCCGGCATCTTTCCAGAACATCCGAACGGTCTTCGGGCCAAGGCCCGGAATGTGGAGCAGTTCAAGCAAGCCCGGCGGCACTTGGGCCCGCAGTTCCTTCAACTCGGCGATCGTGCCCGTGTTGATGCACTCGATGATCTTGTCGGCGGTCTTGCTGCCCACGCCATCGATCTTGGTCAGCGCGGCACGATCCGCGACGAGGGTCGCGATGTCCGCGGGATGGTCGGCGATGGCGCGAGCGGCCCGCGCGTGGGCCGAGACGCGGAAGGAGTCCGCGCCCAGCAGGTCGAGCAGTCTCGCCATCTCTTCAAAGCAGGCCGCCACGGCCTCGTTGGAACTCATGGCGGATCGTACGACGCCCGTCGAGGTTCGGATACGCTTGCGTTGTGGCCGATCCGATCACGCTCAGCACGCCCATCGACCAACTGCCCGGCGTCACCAAGACCGGCGGGTCGGGGCTGCGCGCACTCGGGCTGACAAACCTGGGCAAGCTGCTGGCGCACTTGCCGATGCGTCACGAACGCCACGAGGCCGAAAGCACCGTGAGCCAGATCGTGCCCGGGCACATTTCTTCCGCCCGTGGCGAGATCACCGCAACGCGGGTCGTGCAGCGCGGCAGACGCCCGCGATTCGAAGCCGTGCTCATGGACGACACCGGGCGCGTCGACCTGACGTGGTTCAACGGTCTCTATCTGCGCGATCGCATCGTGCCCGGGTTGCGACTGCGGGTGCAGGGCAAGGCCCAGCGATTCGGCCCCGGCGTGCAGATGGTGAACCCGCAGTTTGAGATACTGCCGTATGAAGGCGCCGAGCCGGGCATGCGCGACTCGCGATTGCGTCCGGTCTATCCCGCGAGCGAGCGCGTCAACTCGGCGATGATCGAGCGCACGCTCGCGCCGGTACTCGACGCGGCACTGGCGCAGGTCGAGGACCATCTGCCAGAGGAGTTCCGCAAGAAGCGCGACTTGATGCCGCTGCGAGACGCCTATCGCGCGATGCATCGACCGGCGGAGGAAGAGGAGACCAAACGCGCCCGGCGGCGACTCGCATACGACGAGTTCCTGCTCCTCCAACTTGGCGTCCATCTCAAGCGAGCTCATCTGCGAGAGCGACTGCGTGCGCCCGCGCTGCGGCACGACGCATCGATCGACGCCCACATCCGCGAGCGATTCCCTTTCACGCTCACGGCGGCACAGGAGTCCGTACTCAAGGAGATCATCGCCGATCTCTCCCGCCCGGTGCCAACGAATCGTCTGATTCAGGGCGATGTCGGCTCGGGGAAGACCGTGGTCGCGTTGTACGCGATGCTGATGGCGGTGGCGTCGGGCGAGCAGGCCGCGCTCATGGCACCAACCGAGATTCTGGCCGAGCAGCATCATGCCAATATCTCGCGGATGCTGCAAGGCTCGAAGGTTCGGGTGGAACTGCTGACAGGGTCGATCGAGAAGGAAGCACGCGAATCGATTCTCGCCCGACTTCAGAGCGGCGAGATCGACATCGTCATCGGCACCCACGCGCTTCTGACCGAGAAGGTAAAGTGGCGGTCGCTCGCGCTCGCGATCATCGACGAGCAGCATCGCTTTGGCGTGCACCAGCGCAGCGCGCTGCGGGCCAAAGGCGAAGACGCGCGCACCACACCGCACGTCTTGGTGATGACCGCGACGCCGATCCCTCGCACCGTCGCGATCACACTCTTCGGTGACCTCGACATCTCGACGATTCGCGGGCTGCCGCCCGGGCGCACGCCGATCCGCACACGCGTCGTGACGGATGAGACGCGACCCGATGTCTACACCTGGCTGCGCGAGCGACTCGACAAGGGCGAGCAAGCATACATCGTCGTGCCCGCGATCGACACCGGTGAAACCGACGGCAACGACCTCAAGGACGTGCGTTCGCTCATGCGCGAACTCGAAACCGGACCGCTCACCGGGCTGAAACTCGCCGCCCTGCACGGCAGGCTCAAGCGGGCGACTCGCGACGCGACGATGGAACGCTTCCGCGCGGGAAACACCGCAGCTCTGGTGGCGACCACGGTGATCGAAGTCGGCGTTGACGTGCCCAACGCGAGCATCATGATCGTCGAGCACGCCGATCGGTTTGGCCTCGCTCAACTGCACCAGTTGCGAGGGCGCGTCGGGCGCGGTACGACCGCGTCGGTGTGTGTCCTTATCGGCGACGCCAAGACCGAGGAGGGCAAGCAGCGCCTCCAGGTCATGCAGGAGTGCAGCGACGGGTTCGTCTTGGCGGAGAAAGACCTTGAAATCCGCGGTCCGGGTGAACTGCTCGGTACGAAGCAGTCTGGCCTGCCACCATTCAAAGTCGCGGACCTGTCGAAAGACCTTGCATTGCTCGCGGTGGCCCGACGCGACGCCGCGGAGTGGGTGTCGCGATCGCCAAGATTGGATCAACAGGCGGACGCGCTGGTCAAACGCCGCCTGCTCAAGGCCTACGGCGAGGCGTTGGGCCTCGCGGATGTGGGATGAGGCATGGGTTGACTCGTTGGTTGGTAAGTTGCGACGGGACATCGAGTTGGAGCGAAGAAGTGCTCTTTGTTCGAAAACCACGGGTCTCACGGCGATCCTTGTATTCGTGTGGTAGACTCGTCGTAGGAGAACACCATGGCAAAAACAGGCTCTCAATCATCGAAAAAGTATGTGGTGATTTCTGGGGCGGCTGTCGCGATCGGTGCCTTGATCGCAGTCGCGTTCATTGCGACGACAAGCGGCGGTAAGACGAGCGTAACGACGCCGCTGCTGAATATGTCCACGGAGCAGCAAGGTGTCGAGAAGATCACCGCCCTGCAGCGGGATATTCTGAAACTACAGACCGATAACAAGCAACTCGCGACGAAACTGAACGCGAGCGTGGCTCTTGCCGACATTCCCGCTTTGTTCCGAGGCAACACTACTCAAGACACTTTGCGCAACCTGAATGACGCTGAACGAACGGTGCGCCGGTATGACGATGACGCCGCTGCAAACATCACATTCTTGGACGACTACATCAAGACGCGGTTCATTCGACCTTCGGGCGGCGCGGTGTCGGATCTCGCGGTAAAAGACCTGTATCGGCGGCTTGCAGTCGTGCTTGTTGCCGTCGGGCGCTTCGAGTCCGCGAACGACGTCACCGGGAGCCAGCTACGCGACGCTGTCAAGGCGATCCAAGCCGATCATCAACTGCGTGCGGACGGCGTCGTCGGAACAAACACTTGGGCGATCATCAAAAAAATGTATCAAGATGCGATGACGAGTTGAGCGTAAGCCCGCTTCCGCTTCCGCGACACGCGATCAGGATCGGAGCCATACGGCTGGCACATCGCCGTGCGTCGCACGGATGCTCGAGCGAATCCCGCCGCGGCCCTTCCAATCCGTGCGAAGCAGCAGCCACTTGGGCTTGATGACCGCCGCCAGATCATCACGGATGCGATTCGTCACTGCCTCGTAGTAGATGCCCTGACCGCGGAACGCCTGGTAGTAGAGTTTGAGACTCTTGAGTTCGACGCACTGACCGCCATCGCGGTTCGGCAGCGGCTCATAGATCAGCGTCACACTGCCAAAGTCCGGGTGCCCGGTCTTGGGACACACGGACGTGAACTCGTCCGAGACGTGCTCGATGACAAAGGGCGACTCGGAAGGCGAAGGGAAGCACTCAAGAATCGAACGGTCCACGGCGGCTCCTTGGCGACGCTGTCGGGGCCGACCGTCGGCCACGCGCAGGTCGCAATGATAGAGCCGCGGAGCGGCCCGCGAGCCAGCCGCGTGAGCGGCCGATCAGCCGAGCGCTCACGCCCCGACCGGCACCGCCGCGTCTTGCGCGAGTCGTTCGCCCGCGAGCGCCGCCTGTCGATTGAGTTCCCGATACTTCGCGGGCACGCGGGCCGAGATCGCCGCGATGAGGTTCTCGCGCGACACCATTGGCGCGAGCGTGTTCAGCACCGCGAGCGCGACCGCGTTGGCGACGACCTTGCTTCCCAGCGTGACCGCGGCATCCGTGATCGCCAGTCGCACCACGCGACCGGGGCTCGCCACGTCCGCGCCGATGAACGTCGAGTCGAGAATGACCAGCGTGTCCGGGCTCACCTTCGCGGCGTACTTCCTTGCCGCCTCGAGCGACATGCACAGCACGACATCCGGCGTCGTCACCTCTGGATAGGCGATGGTGCCGCTGGAGATGATGACCTCGGCCTTGCTGCTGCCCAGGCGTGCCTCGGGGCCATACGTCTGCGTCTGCACGACGTTGCGGCCGCCCAGCATCGCGGCTTCCGCGAGAATCACGCCCGCCGTGATGAGTCCCTGGCCGCCCGCGCCGCTGAGACGAATCTGAATCGGGTCTTTCATGCCACATGCTCCTTGGCGGCCCGTGCGGCGACGGCGGCGCTGACCTTCTGGCGATAGAGCGACTCATAGTCGGCGCGGACCTCGTCGCGGAAAATGCCCGTGGGCATGACAGATTCGTTGTGCGGCTCGTCGCTCTCGCCGCACGTGCAGTCTTGCATCGGGCTGCTGTTGTCGCGCAGATAGTGAAGCATCTCGTACGGCTCGCCGAGGTCATTCATTCGCCCGAAGTACGTCGGGCACGACGTGAGGATGTCGACCACGCCGAAGCCCTTGTGCAGGATCGCACGCGTGATGAACGACGTCGTCTGCTTGTGATCGAACGACGTGGTACGCGCCACAAACCCGGCACCCGCGCCGAGCGTCAGCCGCACCAGATCAAACGGCTGCTCGATGCTCCCGGCCTGCGACGTGGTGCTGCGCTTGCCCAGCGGCGTCGTCGGCGCAAGTTGCCCGCCCGTCAACCCGTAGATGCCGTTGTTGAAGATCAGCGCGGTCAAGTCGAGGTTGCGCCGACAGGCATGGATCAGGTGGTTGCCGCCGATCGCCGACGCATCGCCATCGCCCATGATGACGATGACGTGCAGTTCTGGGTTGGCGAGCTTGATGCCGGTCGCAAACGTCAGCGCACGCCCGTGCGTCGTGTGCATGGTGTTGAAATCCAGCACGAACGGCGTGCGCCCAGCGCATCCGATGCCGCTGACCACAACAACCTTGTCCTGATCGAGGTTGAGTTGACCCACTGCTTCGAGCAGCGATTTGACGACCATGCCGTTGCCGCAGCCAGGGCACCACACATGCGGCAGTTGATTGGCGCGGATGAACTGGCGATAGCTGTCGCTCATGAGTGCACCGCCCTCTTCTCGAACTTGCTTTCCAGCGCGGCACGCGTCGAGCCCGCGATCTGCCGCGGCGTCAACAGGTGGCCGTCGATGCGATTGATCGGCACGACCTCGCACAGCCCAGCGGCGGAGCGACCGATCTCTCGCACCAGCTGCCCCATGTTCAGTTCGGGAACCACGATCAGATCGACCTGCTTCGCGATCTCCTGTATAAGGAAGTCTGGGAACGGCCACAGCGTCTTGAGGCTCAGCAGCCCGGCTCTGATGCCGCCGGCGCGCAGTTCCTCGACCGCGGCGAGGCCCGGGCGACTCGTGCCGCCGTAACTGACGATGGCAACGCTCGCGTCGTCGAGCATGATGCGATCAAACATCGCCAGTTCGCGGACATGGCTCTGCACCTTGCCGACCATGCGGGTCAGTTCGCGTGCCGCGGCTTCGTCGTTGGCGGCGAAGCCTTCCGCGCCATGCGCCAGGCCCGTCACATGGAATCTCGCGCCCGCGCCGAAGGGCAAGAACTCTTCGCCCGCAAAAGGCTTGAAGTCCTTTGGCGACTCCGGCCGCCGCCGCTCGATCACCTCGATCTCGCCCGGCGCAGGCCAGTCGATGTTCTCACGCATGTGCGCCAGCACCTCATCCATCAACAGGATGACCGGCACGCGATACTGCTCGGCGAGGTTGAACGCCTTGACGGTCATGTCGAACGCGTCGCGGACGTTGGACGCCGTCAGCACGATCACCGGGTGGTCGCCGTGCGTGCCCCAGATGGATTGCATCACATCGCCCTGCGCGCCCTTGGTCGGCTGGCCGGTGCTCGGGCCCCAGCGCTGGCAGTTGACGATCACGCACGGAGTCTCGGTGATCGCGGCATAGCCGAGGCCTTCTTGCATGAGCGAGAAGCCCGGGCCGCTGGTTGCGGTCATCGTCTTCGCCCCGCCCCAGGCCGCGCCGATGATGGCCGAGATCGACGCGATCTCGTCCTCCATCTGGATGAAGACGCGCTTGCGCGCCGGCATCTCGTGGGCGAGGATCTCCATCACTTCAGAACTCGGAGTGATGGGGTAGCCGGCGTAGAAGTTGCACCCGGCATAGAGCGCGCCGTGGGCGCAGGCTTCGTTGCCTTGGACAAGTCGTTGCTTGCGTGGCTTGCTTGCGGTTGTCACGACACCGGCCCACCTTCCTGAGCGAACTCGCGGACACGCGCCGACGTGCCGCGCTGGATCCAGATCGCAAAGTCCGGGCAGCGGGCCTCGCACAAGCCGCAGAACACGCAGGTGCTGACGTCTTTGACCACGATGTGGCTGGTGTCGTCGAGTGTGAGCGTGTCGGTGGGGCAACTGGTCACGCAGATGTTGCAGCCCTTGCACAGTTTCGGGGCCGTCGTCAGGCGATAGTCATCCTGGTAGTGCTTGATCGTCGCGCTGTCGACCTCCAGACGCGGCGTCGGCTTGTCCGTTGTCGTCGGCTTGGCCGTGCCCGCGATCGAGCGATGGATCGCCAGCGCCGCTTTGCGTCCGTCGCGTACGGCCTGCACCACCGTGCTGCCGCCGTTGATGCAGTCGCCGCCGGCAAAGAAGCGAGGCACGCTCGTGCGCATCTCGGCGTCCACCTTTACGGTGTTGCCCTTGAGTTCCACGCCCAGCGCGCCGAAGAGTTCCGTCAGCGGCTTCTGCCCGATCGCCTTGATAACAGTGTCGGCCTCGACCACGAACTCCGAACCCGGGATCGGCTCGGGGCGAGGTCTGCCGCTGGCATCCGGCGGGCCGAGCCTCATACGCACGCACTTCACCCCCGTGACGCGATCCGTGCCGACAAACTCCACCGGCGCGACCTGCGTGATGAGTTCCACGCCCTCGCGTTTGGCCGCGGCCACTTCGTGCGGGAAGGCGGGCATGTCCGACTCAGAACGCCGGTACAGCATCGAGACTTGCGTCGCGCCGAGCATGACGGCCTGACGCGCCACATCGACCGCGGTGTTGAGGCTTGCGCGCTCCATTGCCCGTTCTGACACGCGTTCGCTCGCGAGTCCGAGCATCAGCGCCTCGCGGGCCACGTCGATCGCGGTGTTGCCGCCGCCGATCACCGCGACGCGCGAGCCGATCTTCAGCCCGCCCTCGGGGTTGAGTTTCAGAGCCTCGATGAACTTGAGCGACTCCCACACGCCCGGCAGATACTCGCCCGGAATCTTCGCGGGCATGTCCTCGCCCATGCCGACACCGATGAACACCGCCGCGTGCTGCTCGCGGAGTTGTGCCGCGCTGACGTGCTTGCCGATCGAGACGCCGAAGCGAATTTGCACGCCCAGCCTCTGAATCTGTTCGACTTCTTCCGGGAGCGGGCGATATTGCTGCTTGTACGGCGCGATGCCGCGGGTCACGAGCCCGCCGGGGAAGTCACGCGATTCATACACGACAACGCGGTAGCCGAGACGCGCCAGTTCGGCGGCGCAGGCAAGCCCCGCGGGGCCCGCGCCGATCACCCCGACGCTCTCGGTCCGCTTCTGGTCCGGATGCGGCATGGCGACCGCCGTGCCCGCCTCCAGCCCCTTGTCCGTCGCATAGCGCTGCAAGCGCCCGATCTGGATCGCCCGCCGCCCCTCCTTGAGCAGCACGCAGTGCCCCTGGCAGAGCACTTCGACCGGGCACACGCGGGCGCACGTGCCGCCGAGGATGTTGTCGGCGAAGATCTTCGACGCCGCGTCCACCGGGCGTCCCTCGGCGATGTCCTTGATGAAGCCGGGGATGTCGATGCCGGCGGGACACGCGCCCACGCACGGGGCGGCGTTGCACGGCCCACCGCATTGAAGACACGCTTCGGATTCCAGCACCGCCTCGGTGTCGGTCATCGTCGGGTGCGCATCGCGCGACACGGGGCCCAATAATGAGGCGTTCGGGATGGTGTTCACGACGCGGCTCCTCCCCCGGGGTTGCGGACGAACCTCACGACGCGAGAGCGGGATGTGACAAGGCGCGGGGCCGAGACTGGCGACTCGCCTTGCAAGAAACTCAGATCGTTTCGGGCTCCATCTTGATGGCGCCGCACGGGCACTCCGTGGAGCACATGCCGCAGCCCTTGCAGTAGTCGTAGTTGATGCGGAAGCGATTGCCAGCGCCGAGTTTGATCACTGCGTTGTCGGGGCACACGCCGAAGCAGTTGTCGCACTCGAAGCAGTTGCCGCACGACATACAGCGACGGGCCTCGAACAGCGCGTTGGACTGGTCCAACCCGCCGAGGACTTCCTCAAAAGTCGAGGCGCGACGGGCGACATCCAGCGCGGGCTGCACCTTGGCCGGGGCGTCGGTGTAGTACCACGGATTGAGTTTGTCGAAGCCCGCGAGTTCGTGCTTGGGCTCGGGCTTGTACGTCGATCCGCGCAAGTACGCGTCGATGTACCGCGCCGCCTTCTTGCCGTGTCCGACGGCCACCGTGGCGGTGCGTTCGGCGGGCACCATATCGCCGCCGGCAAACACGCCGCGCGAGCCGGTCATCATGTCCGGGCCGACCTCGACGACGCCGTCGGTGATCTTGAGGCCCTGCACCTTCTCGAGGAAGGACAGATCGACATCTTGGCCCAGCGCGAGCACGCAGGAATCAGCCTGCATGGTCTCAAACTCGCCGGTGGGCACGGGCTTGCCCTTGTCGTCGAGTTTCATCTTCTCGACGGTGAACGTGCCGCCCGCCTCGGACTTGATGGTCGTGAGCCACTTGAACATCACGCCCTCGTCCATCGCCTCCTGCACTTCGAAGTCGTGCGCGGGCATCTTGTCGCGGGTGCGCCGATAAACGACGATGGCCTCGGTCGCGCCAAGTCGCTTGGCCGAGCGAGCGACGTCCATCGCGGTGTTGCCGCCGCCGTAGACCAGCACGCGCCGGCCCAGCAGCGGCTGCTCGCCGGTTTCGACGCCGCGCAGCAGTTGCAGCGCGTCAAGAATCTTGGAGGCGTCGCCCGCGGGGATGTACGCCCGCTTGGCCAGGTGCGCACCGACCGCGAGGAAGACCGCGTCGAACTTCTCCGCCTTCATTGCGGCTTCGAGGTCCGCCACTTTGCGGTTCAGTCGGAGCGTCACGCCCATGTCGGTGATCCGCTTCACTTCAGCATCGAGGATGTCACGCGGCAGGCGATACTTCGGAATGCCAAAGCGCATCATCCCACCGGCCATCGGCCCGGCCTCGTCGATTGTCACGTTGTGGCCCAGTCGCGCGAGGTGATACGCACACGACAGCCCCGAGGGTCCCGCGCCGACAACCAGCACTCGCTTGCCGCTCGCGGCGCCGTCGATCGTCGGCTTCCAGCCTTGCTTGATCGCCAGATCGCCGAGGAAACGCTCGACCGCATGAATGCCCACCGCGGAGTCAACCTTCGCACGATTGCAGCAATCCTCGCACGGGTGATAGCACACACGCCCCATGATCGCGGGCAGCGGATTGTTCTTGATGAGTTCGCGCCACGCGCCCTCGTAGTCGCCGCCCTCGGCCAGATAGAGCCACGCCTGAATGTTCTCGCCCGCGGGGCACGCATTGTTGCACGGCGGCAGACGATCGACGTACACAGGACGTTCCGTCCGCCACGAACCGGTCTTGTTCACAAGGCTCGAGTTGATGTCGAGCGTGATGGCAAAGGGCTTGTTCACGCGAACGCTCCTTGCGCGGCCTGCGCGGTGCGGGTTTCGGGGCCGACCAGCCCAAAGCGTTTGATGTTGCGATCCGCGATCGCCTGAATCATCGCCAGACGGGCCTTGTCGCCTTCGCCCTTGAACAGGTGCGCGAAGCGCGTCTGCATCTTGAGGTACGCGTCGACGGGTTCGAGCGTGCGAATCGTGCGCCGACCCGTGACCTCGCCGTACTCGGCCTCGAAGATCGGGAACAGACCGGATTCGGCGGCCATCCGAGCCACCTTGATCGTGTCGCCGGTGTCGCAGCCCCACCCGAGCGGGCACGGCACATGCACATGGATGTAGCGTGCGCCGTGGACCTTCATCGCCTTCTCGACTTTGTATTCCAGGTCGCGCAGGTCCGCGACGCTCGCCGTCGCGACGTACGGAATGAAGTGCGCCATCGCGATCAGCGGCACGTTCTTGCCCTGGCCGAAGACGTTGCCCGGCTGCTCGCCGACGGCCGGGGTCGTCGCCGTGCGCGCCGCGGCGGGTGTCGCGCTGGAGCGCTGCACACCCGTGTTCATGTACGCCTCGTTGTCGTAGCAGATATAGAGCACGTCGTCGTTGCGCTCGAACATGCCCGACAGACACGCGAAGCCGATGTCGACCGTGCCGCCATCGCCGCCCTGAGCAATCACACGCACGTCCTTGCGACCCTTCACTTTCATCGCGGCGGCCATGCCGGTGCCGACGGCGGCGGCGTTGGCGAACAGCGAGTGCAGCCACGCGACGCGCCACGAAGACTCGGGGTACGGTGTCGAGAAGACTTCGAGGCAGCCCGTCGCGTTGGCGACCACGAGCCGTCCGTTGACGGCACGCATCGCCGCGTCGAGCGCGTAGCGAGCGCCGAGCGCCTCGCCGCACCCTTGGCACGCGCGATGCCCGCTGTTGAGCGAGTTGTTGCGGGTCGCGTCGGACTGCACGCTCCGGACCGAAACATCCAGCAGGCGATTGCCCACCGTGAATGTGCCGGTCTGGTAGAACTTCACGCGCTGGGGGCCGGTGGCGGCGGGAGGATCTGTTTGGTTGCCTGTGCCACTCATGCGGACGCTCCGGAAGATGGGCCTGCTGGCTTGCCGCGTGCGTGCGGCGTGAATGACAAGTGCGTGGCGTCACGCGCCGACGGGCACGCCGCCGAGATCACGCAGGATCGCTTCGGCGGCGGGGCCGGTGCGCCGGGCGGCCCGCTCGCGTTCGATCTGGCGATTCACGACGGCGTGGTTGAGATCAAGGAACGAGAGCGGTTCGAGAGCACCGCCGATCGCGGATCGGAAGGCACTCTTGAGGCTCGCTCTCGTGATGGGCCGACCGCCGAGCCCGGCGATGATGGTGTAGACGCTCGTGTCGCGCTTCGGCAAAGCCATGCGGAGGTTGTGCGAGACATTGCCGCCGATGCCCACCGAGAGGCTCTTCTCGATGGTGATGATGCGCGACGCGTGCCCAAGGGCCTTGCCCAGGGCTGCGGTCGGGAAAGGGCGGAACGAGGTGATGGCCACCGAACCGATCTTGACGCCGTCCTTTCGCATCTCGTCGACGACGTCCTTGATCGTGCCGTTGACCGAGCCGAGGCCGACGACGATGGTGTCGGCGTCGTCGGTCTTGTAGGTGTGCAGCAGGCCGCCCGAGTCGCGGCCGAAGACCTTTTTGAAGTCCGAGGCCAGTTCAGGAATCAGTTCCAGCGCCTGCATCTGCTTGGCGTGGGCCAGATAGCGCACTTCCATGAATGCTTCGGGGCCAACCATCGCGCCGATGGTCACCGGATCATCCGGATCAACCGATTGGCGCGGCGCATACGGAGGCAGGAAGGCGTCGACCTGCGCCTGCGTGGGGATATCCACCCGGTCATAGGCGTGGGTCAGAATGAACCCGTCCATGCACACCATCACAGGCATCGAGAGCGACTCGGCGAGCCGGAAAGCCTGGATATGCAGGTCGACCGCTTCCTGATTGTCTTCGGCGAACAACTGGATCCATCCCGCATCGCGGAGCGCCATGCTGTCCGTGTGATCGTTCCAGATGTTGATCGGTGCGCCGATCGAGCGATTGCCCACCGTCATCACGATCGGCAGGCCCAGACCCGACGCGTTGTAGACCGCCTCGGCCATGTAGAGAATGCCCTGGCTCGCTGTGGCGGTGTAGGCCCGCGCGCCGGCCGCCGACGCGCCGATCGCCACCGACATGGCGGCGAACTCGCTCTCGACGTTGATGTACTCGCAGTTCTTCAACTCGCCGCTCTTCACCAGCGACCCGAGACCCTCGACGATGTGCGTCTGAGGCGTGATGGGGTAGGCGCAGATCACCTCGGGGCGACACAACGCAATCGCCTCGGCCACGGCGACGGAGCCTTCGCACTGCTTCAGCATGGGACCGTCGCTCCTTCCTTCTTGGCACCCTTGATCTGCACGCTTGGCGCCGCGGCGCACAAGGCGAACGCCTCGCGCGCGGCGGCGATGTTCATCTCCGCGACCTTGCCCTTGAATTTCTGCGAGATCGCCGCCTCGATCGACGCCAGCGACAGTTGTCCCGTCACCGCAGAGAGGCCCGCAAGCAGAATCGCGTTGGGCAGCGGGCGGCCGATGTGGCGCAACGCCAGTTCGGTCGCGGGAAGACTTTGGGCATGGCCCGGCGGCAGTTTCGCCAGATAGTCGCCGATGCCCAGTTGATCGAGGCTTCGTGCCGTATTGATCAGCACGAAGCCCTCTGGGGAGAGTCCTTCAAAGACCTTGACCTGATGCAGCAGCGTCGGGTCTTGGATCACCACCGCATCGGGTGCGGTGATCGGCTCGCGCGAACGGATCTCGGTGTCGTGGATGCGACAGAACGCGACGACCGGGGCCCCCATGCGCTCGGAGCCGAAACTCGGAATCGCCTGGGCCCAGCGTCCTTCAACGAAGCCCGCGATTGAGAGCATCTCGGCGGCCGTCACCACGCCCTGTCCGCCCCGCCCGTGAATCCGTACCTGGAACATGAAGCCCCTTTCGCGAGAGGTCCAAACGTCCGAGTATGCAAACGGCACGCCAGCGACCCGAATCTGGTGTTGATGCCCGTGGCGCGACGCCAGTGCGGTTGAAGCATTCCAGATGCGAGCGAGGGAATGCTGTGCTGCCGCGCCGATGAGAGCGAGGCCGGGCGGCGGGTCTTGGATTTGAGAACTGCGGCTGATCTCGAGCGGGTGGGCCGCGGGTCTGCGGCCGAAGCGCGACGCGAGGCACCGACTGGGACGCCGTTCTCGACGGCGAGAATCGGTGCCCGGAAATGTGTCTCGTGGATGAGAATCAAGGCCGCCAAACCCGCGTCGGAGGGTCCTAGAAGCGGTTGGCACGCCGAATGCATTGTTCCCAAGGATGAGACTGCGGGCCCGGAGCGCGATCAAAGTGGGAATGGTCTTCCGGGTCGCTCGCGCGGCTGTCGCGGCGGCATGCTTTGTCGTTGGACCAAGCGGCATCGCGTCAGCCCAAGTGGCGGGTGCGCCCAAGTCACCGCCGCCCGCGACCCCGGCCACGAACTTCTCGCAGTCCTGCACGACCGCCGAGTGCCACGCCCCGATCGTGAAGCACAAGGTGCTGCACAATGCCGCAGGGGCAGATTGCACGGCGTGCCACGTGCTGGTCGGTGACCCCAAGGCCCACAAGTTTGAGTACCCCGTGGCCAAAGAGCAGTTGTGCCTGAAGTGCCACCAGTTGCCGGTGGAGAAGCACGGGCACAAGCCGGTCGCCGAGGGGCGCTGCACGGAATGTCACGACCCGCACGGGTCTCAGCACAAGGCGCAACTGCTGGGCGATCCGAATCGCGATCTGTGCGTGCGCTGCCACAAACCCGACTTTGCGAACAAGGCGTTCGTACACGGCCCAGTGGCGGTGGGGGCGTGCGCGACCTGCCACAAGTCACACTCGTCGAGCGAGCCGAAGTTGCTCAGCGCGGAGGCCAACTCGCTGTGCAAGACCTGCCATGCGGACACGGGCAAGGGCGGCGAGGGGATGCATGTTCACAAGGCGCTCGACCAGGGGTGCGTGAGTTGTCACGACCCGCACGCCTCGAACCACAAGTTCCAGTTGACCGAGACGGCGCCGAAGTTGTGCCTGTCGTGCCATCAGGAGCGGTTCAATCAGATCACGTCGGGCGCGCTTGTGGTCCACGGTGCGGTGACAGAAGACGGCGGTTGCTCGTCCTGCCACGAATCGCACTCGTCGAAGCTCGCCGGCCTGCAGCGGACCACGCAGCCGGACATGTGCATCAAGTGCCACGACAAACCGCTCAAGACGGCCCAGGGCAAGACCCTGACGAACATGGGCGCTCTGTTGAAGGACAACCCCTTCAAGCACGGGCCGATCCGCGACGGGCAATGCACAGCGTGTCACGACCCGCACGCGGGCAAGGTACACAACCTGCTGGGCGAGGAGTATCCGGCCCAGTTCTATTCGCCTTTCTCGATGGACCTGTACAAGTTGTGCTTCAAGTGTCACGAGGCCTCACTGGTCACCAAGAGCAACGCGGCGGGGGTGACGCAGTTCCGCGATGGCGGCAGGAATCTACATGCCCTGCATGTGAATCAGGAGAAGGGTCGGACTTGCCGTGCGTGCCACGAAGTTCACGCGTCGAATCGCGAGGCGCACGTGCGAGAGTCGGTGCCCTTCGGCACGTCGAGTTGGATGCTGGAGATCAACTTCGAAAAGGGCGAGCAAGGCGGGAGTTGCGCGCCGGGGTGCCATGCGCCGAAGAAGTATGACCGCTTGAACCCGGTCGGGCCGCAAAGCGTGCCTTCGCCGGCGGGGCAGACGACGCCACCGACCGCGGCCGCGCCGGTACGCGTCGAACCCGCGAGCGCGGGCGTCGGCGCGGCGACCCTTCAGAAGAAGGAGCAGACGCCATGACGCTCGACTCCAAGGGCCGAGTGTTGGCGATCTGGCTCGTCGGGCCGGTGTTCCTCGGCATGGCGGTGTGGCTGGCGGCTTCACCCAAGTCCGCGCCGATTCCGATCACGCCGACGCGCGAGGTGTCGATCGAGAGCATTCGACCGGGGGCGTGGCGCACGCCGCTGAAGCACGCAAACGAGGCGAAGATCAACGGCGCGGTGCGTCCGTGTAGCGAGTGCCACCGGCTGTTCGGCACCCCGCCGGAGGAGAATCGCACGCTGATTCAGCACAAGGACATTGTGCTGGCACACGGCATGAATCGGCGCTGCCTGAACTGCCACTACGGAGCGGATCGCGACAAACTGGTGTTGCACGACGGCACGCTGGTTGACTTCAACGAAACCCCGCGGCTGTGCTCGAACTGTCACGGCACGGTGTATCGCGACTGGCAACTCGGGATGCACGGCAAGACGACGGGGTCGTGGGACACGAGCAACGGCAACCAGCAACGACTCGCGTGCAACGAGTGTCACGATCCGCACGCGCCGCGCTATCAGGCGTTTGAACCGCTGCCGGGCCCGGTGACGCTGCGGATGGGCGACACGAGCCGCGTGCACGAACCCAACGGCAAGCACGAACCGCTGCGGCGATGGTCGACGCCCGCGCACGGTGACGGCGGGCATGGCAAGCCCGCGCACGATGGCGATCACAAGCCAAAGAATGACGACGGGCACGAAGACGACGCAAAGAGCGAGCCCAAGAAGGAGAACCCGTCATGAGCCTTCGCATCTGGGAGGGCAAGTCGGCCGGGGGCGACTCTGACGCGCCGGACATGACGCGCCGGAGTTTTCTCCGCACGGGCACGGCCGTCGTTGGCGGCATGGCCGCGATCGCGGCGGCGCTCAGTCCGCTGAAGGATATCAAGGTTTCCGAAGAGTTCTCGCTCGAGCAGTTCATCCAGAAGCACTACAAGGAAATGACGGCCAAGGACATGGAGATCGCGTTGGATCGCATCCGGCGCGAGGTGGAGTTGCGGTATCGCGTTCGACCGGAGATTCGCGACGTGCGCGCCAAGGCGGGCGTGGAGTTTGTGTATGCGTTGAATCTCAGTCGCTGCATCGGCTGTCGACGGTGTGTGCATGCGTGCGTGAACGAGAACAACCAGAGTCGAGCGCCGGAGATTCAGTACATCCGCGTGCTGGAGATGCCGCGCGGCACAATGGACCTTGAGAAGGGCGATCACCACTACGACCGCCCGACGGTGCCCGATGCGAGCCACTTTTACATGCCGGTGCAGTGCCATCAGTGCGCGAACCCGCCGTGTGTGAAGGTGTGCCCGGTTGAGGCGACGTGGCAAGACGAGGACGGCATCACCGTCATCGACTACGACTGGTGCATTGGGTGTCGCTACTGCGAAGCGGCGTGTCCGTACTGGGCGCGTCGGTTCAACTTTACCAAGCCCGAGGTGCCCGCCGAACGGGTAAACCCGGACATGGCGTATCTGTCGAATCGTCCGCGGCCCAAGGGCGTCGTCGAGAAGTGCCACTTCTGTCTGCATCGCACACGCGAGGGGCGACTTCCGGCGTGCCTTGAAGCGTGCCCGACGGGAGCACGCAAGTTTGGCAACGTGCTTGACCCCGCGAGCGAGGTTTCGCAGATTCTCAAGCACAAGCGGGTGTTTGTCTTGAAGGAAGAGGTCGGCACGCTGCCGCGATTCTTCTACTACTTCGATGAACGCTATCCCAACTCGGTCGACCCCGAGGCAAAGGCGATCGCGCTGTCATTGGGGTATGAGGGCGGGTATGGGGTGGACCGGATCTCCGAGCCGGTCCGAACGGTTGTGGCGTCACGGCCCGATCCGGACGTTCGGGCCACCTGGGCAGGCCGCTCGGGAGGTGTCGCATGATCGCCATCGCCCGCGGTTACATCACGTTCCTCATCCGTTGCTTTCGGCTGAGTTTCGTCGGGCCCGCGCCGTATTACCTGTGGATGCTCGGCCTTTCGATCGTCGCGTTGCTGGGGCTCAATGCCTACTGCAAGCAGATTGTGCAGGGCATGGGCGTCACGGGCATGACCGATCACGTGTCGTGGGGCCTCTATATCGCCAACTTCGCGTTCCTCGTCGGCGTGGCGGCGGCGGCGGCGACGATGGTGATCCCCGTCTACGTCTATCGCAATCGCGAACTCGCGCACCTCGTCATCTTCGCGCATCTGTTCGCGGTGGCGGCGATCATCATGGCGTTGCTGTTTGTCGTGGTTGACCTGGGGCGCCCGGACCGCTTCCACCACATGATGCTGCGGTTCAACTTCCCGATGTCGATGCTGACATGGGACGTGATCAGTCTGAACGGGTATCTGGTGCTCAATCTGCACATCTGCGGCTATCTGATCTACTGCGCCTACAACCGGCGCGAGCCGAGCAAGCTGTTCTACATTCCGTTTGTCTTCGTCGCGATCGTGTGGGCGTTTGGCACACAACTGGTCGAAGCGTTCTTGTACTGCGGCTTGGGCGGCAGGCCGTTCTGGAACTCGGCCGTGATCGCGCCGCGACTGGTTGCGGCGGCGTTTGCCGCAGGGCCGTCGATCCTCATCATCATCCTGCAGGTCATCGCGGCGTTTACGGACTATCGAGTGAACGAGAAGGCGTATCTGACGCTGCGGAACACGGCACGCGTGGCGATGTGCGCGAGCATGTTCCTGCTCGCATCGGAGGCGTTCACGGAGTTCTACACAGACTCGGCCCACGTCGCGAGCGCGCGATACCTCTTCTTCGGGCTTGAAGGCAAGAATGCGCTGGTGCCGTGGATTTGGACATCGATCGCGCTGAACTCCACCGCACTGGTGATTTTGTTCACGCCGCTGACGAGGAGCACGCGATTCCTGAACATCGCGTGCGCGATGATCATTGTGGGCGTGTGGATCGAGAAGGGGATGGGCCTGGTGATACCGGCGTTTGTGCCGACGCCACTGGGCGAGATCGTGGAGTATCACCCGACGCTCAACGAGTGGTTGGTGTGCGCGGGGATCGGCGCCTTCGGCCTGCTCATCTTCACCATCTTGGTGCGGGTGACGGTGCCGGTGCTGTCAGGGCGATTGGCGTTTGATACGCCCTATGTCGCACCGTCGGGCGTCGGAAGTGAGGCGCGGCCCGCGTGAGCGAGCGGGGTTGCATGGCGCGGCGCGGAGCGATGTGGCGAATCAGGTCGGCCGGGGTAGGAGTGATTGACGATGCGATTCCAAATTCACGCGGTGTTGCTTGCGATGCTGCTGACGGCGGTCGTCTCGGCTCAGGCGTTCGGGCCGCGCGATGTGTCCGAGCAGAGCAAGCAGTGCATCCAATGCCACAAGGAGCACAGCCCCGCGCTGTACGAGCAGTGGGGCAGCAGCAAGCACTTCCGCGCCAACGTCGCGTGCTATGAGTGCCACAGCGCGAACAAGGATGACCCCGACGCCTACACGCACTATGGCCAGACCATCGCGATCCTGGTGACGCCCAAGGACTGCGCCCGCTGCCACAGCAAGGAGTTCGACGAGTTCACCAACTCGCATCATGCGAAGGCGGGGCGCATTCTCGGCTCGCTGGACAACACGCTGGCGGAGGTGGTGGAGGGCAACCGCGGCTTCAAGACGCCTGGCGCGCCGGAAGGCCGTTCGGCCGCCGCAGTGAGCGGCTGCTGGGCGTGCCACGGGTCGGAGGTGAAGGTGCTGCCCGAGGGCAAACTTGACGCCACGACGTGGCCCAACAGTGGCATCGGGCGGATCAACCCCGATGGTTCGGAGGGCACATGCAACTCGTGCCACACCACGCACGCGTTCAGCACGGCCCAGGCACGCCACCCCGATACCTGCGGCAAGTGCCACCTCGGGCCGGATCACCCGCAGAAGGAGATCTACGAGGAGTCCAAGCACGGCTCGAACTTCTTCGCCAACGTTGCGAAGATGAATCTTGACAACCCCAAGTGGGTCGTGGGTGAGGACTATCACCACGCGCCGACGTGCGCGACGTGTCACATGTCGGCGACGCGCAAGCAGCCTGTGACGCACGATGTTGGCCTGCGCATCAGTTGGAACAATCGCCCCGAGGTGTCGATCCGCCCTGAGGTGTCGGACGCCAAACTCGGCCTGCCCAGCGCGAACATCCCGTGGCAGACGCGACGGAAGAACATGACCGACGTGTGCATCAACTGCCACGACACGCAGTGGATCGGTAACTTCTACACGCAGTACGACGCGTTCATCGATCTGTACAACACCAAGTTCGGCACGCCTGGCAAGGAGTTGTACGCGCTGGCCAAGCCGCTGCTCAGGCCTGTGCAGTTCACGAATGAACTCGACTTCACATGGTACGAGATCTGGCATCACGAGGGGCGTCGTGCGCGGCACGGCGTGTCGATGATGGCACCGGACTATGCGCACTGGCACGGCACCTACGAAGTGGCAAAGCACTTCTATGGCGATATGGTGCCGCAGTTGCAGCATCTGATCGACGCGAATCTCGCAAGTGCCGACGCGAAGAAGGCCAAGGCGGCGGCGGACCTGAAGGCGAAGCTTGACAGCGTGCTGAACTCCGACGACCACAAGTGGTATCTTGGGAAGATGGACGCCGCCGAGGCGGAGCAGCGGCGGCAGAGCGTGAATGAGTTCAATAAGCGGTATCAGGTACCGGCGGCGGCCCCCGCAACGACACCGGAGGCCAAGCCTCAAACCAAGCCCGACGCGACGACGGACAAGCCGGCGGAAAAGCCAGCGGGCCAAAAGGAGTGAGCGTCGTCGCGTGGCGACGCGAGGTGATGGAGCACACACCGACCGAGGGTGATGGACGCGCGGCTCTGCGCGATCATGTGATCGAGCGGGCGATGTCGGCGCGTCAGAAGTATGGTCCGACGATCGACATGGATGCGATTCGTCGCGTGCTCGATGATCGCGCGATCGTTCGCTATCCGGTGTCGTTGAGATTTGACGCTGACGGGCTGCTGCCCGGCGAGTTTGCTCACGCCGAGCCGCTGGGAGAGCACCCCAAGCATGGCTTTGCGTTGGTGGTGCATCCGGCGCTCGAAGCGAGAAGCGATGTGGTGGTCATGGCGATCGCGTATCACATCCCGCCGATCAACTACGGCGACATCGCCGAGCCGGAGGATTGTGAGGCCTTCGGCGCTGCACTCCTGGGCATGGGCGTGGAAGCCTATTACGCGCGTCTGTGCGAACTCGCCGACTCGCTGATGTGAATGGGCGAACTCAGCGTTTGGCTGCCGCGGGCTGGAACGACTTGGCGTCCTCTTCGGTGAGGTAGAGGATCGAACTGCACGAGACGCAGCGGGTGAGACGCCCGCCCGAGAGCAGGCCGCTGACGGTCTCCACAGGCAGGTGCATCATGCACGAGCCGCAGTTGTACTCGTGACGCTTGCGATCGGTGACCTCAACGGCGGCCATGGCTTCGTCACCCTTGGTGGTGACAAGGCGTTCAAAGACGGTGAGCGTCTCGGGGGCGATGCCCTTGGTGAGGGCATCGCGCTGCGTCTTGAGTTCGGTGAGACGGTCTTTGATCTCGGCGGCGCGTGTGTCACGCTCCTGAGCGGCGACACCCCTGACTCGTTCGCGATCGGACTTCTGGGCGATGAGCGTTTCGAGTTGCTTCTTGATCTCGTCGACCTTGGACATGCTCTCGAGCGCCTGGGTCTCGAAGCGGTCACGTTCGGCCTTAATCGTGTTGACCTCGGTGAGGAAGGCCTTGTATTCCTTGTTGGTCTGGGCCGAGTTCATCTGCCCGCGGATCGTTTCCATGCGGGCGTCGAGACGCTTGGTCTCGCCCTCGTGGTTGGCGACCACGGCGGTGAGTTGCTTGATCTGGGCTTCGCAGAGGGTCGCCTTGGCGGTGATGTCGGCGAGTTGCTTGGTCTGCTCGGCGAGGAACTTCTCCGCCGCGTTCAGCCGGGTCTGAAGACCGCGGTATTGCTTGTCGACCTGGAACAAACGCAGGAGTTGGGCCGTCACGTCCATCGAGGGCTCCCTGGGAATCGGACTTGTTTGGAGGATAGCACATCCGCCGGGTGGTGTCGCCACAACGCCCACCAAACCAGAGCAATCGGGTGAGTTCTGCACGAATCACAGGCCCAGTTGCAGCCACCAGTACGCGGCGGGAGCGACCAGCAGCGGCGAATCGAGCACGTCCAGAACGCCGCCGAAGCCCGGGAGCAAGCGGCCCGAGTCCTTGAGCCCCGCGTCACGCTTGAAGAGCGACATGATGAGGTCGCCGATCTGACCCAGAATGGCGAACAGGGCACCTGCGACGAGACCGTTGGCCAGCGGCGGGAGCATCATCTTTTCGAAGGCGGGATTCTCGCGGGCGAGCAGCACCATGCCGATGCCGCCGATGAGCGACGACGCGACGACGCCGCCCCAGAGACCTTCCCAAGTCTTGCCGGGGCTGAGCCAGGGGATGAGTTTGTGCTTGCCGATGGCCCGGCCGGTGAAGTACGCGCCGGTGTCGCAGGCCTTGGTGACGGCGATGACCCACGCGACAACCCACACGTCGTAGTGACGGCGGATCGCCAGCAGGAAGCCGAACATGAGACCCAGGTAGACGAACGAGAGCATCGCGCCGCCCGCCGCCGCGACCACGCCTTGCGCGGTCTTGTGGCGGCTGTAGAAGGCGAGCGCGAAGAGGAAGACGACGACTCCGGTGGTGCTCACCATCGCCATGGCGATGGTGGGGCTGAGCGTTTCGGGGAACATGCACGAGGCGCAAAGGCCCATCGCCGCGGCGGTGCAGGTCACGCGGTTGGAGGCCTCGATCGACTTGTCGCGGAGGATGACGGCGAGTTCTCGTCCCGCGATGATGCTGATCGCGAAAACGATGAAGAACATGATTGACCCGGGCGGATAAGTCGACTGCGCATAGGCCCACGAAAGCCAAGTAGGCATGGGCAGGCGATCAACGACTCCGTCGAGCCATAACGCCGCGATGAGCGTGACGATGAGGATCGGGCCGAGGATGAGACGATGTCGGAGCACGCCGGATGATACTGCAATCGTGTCGGGCGGAGGCGAGATGCTTCAAAGGTCTCCATCACGGACCTGCGATCGAGGCAACGGTCGCTGTTTGAGCGGCGTCGCCGCCTTGGGCGATGACGGCCTGATCGCGCATCGTCGCAAGGGCGCGCCGGAGAACGGGCTTTTCATTTTCAGTTGGCTTCGCACCCTTGTCTTCATCCACGCCGGGGTGGTCGCCCTGGTGGTGGATGCTGCCGTCCTTGCCGACTTGGTCGAACTTGACGCTGACGCGTTTGGAAACGCCGCGTTCCTGCATGGTGACGCCGTAGAGGCGGTCGGCCTGCTGCATGGTGCGCTTGTTGTGGGTGATGACGATGAAGTGCGAGAGGTGGGTGAACTGGCGGACGACCGTGCCGAAGCGCATGACGTTGCCTTCGTCGAGCGCGGCATCGACTTCGTCCAGCACGCAGAAGCAACTGGGCTTGCTGGTGAAAATCGACATGAGCAGAGCGACGGCGGTGAGCGTCTTTTCGCCGCCGGAGAGTTGGCTGATGGCCCGCGGTTCCTTGCCCGGCGGCTTGGCGATAACTTCGACGCCGGATTCGAGCCAGTCGATCTCATCGGTCTGAATCTTCTCGCCGTTGACTTCCTTGACGAGGCCCATGAGACGGACTTCGGCCTTGCCGCCGCCGAAGAGTCGGCGGAACATGCCCTGTTCGCCGCCGAACTCGCGCTGGATGCGTTCGAAGGTCTCGCGGAAGCGATCGCGAGAGACGTTGTTGAGGCGGTCGATGAGTTCAACGAGTTTGACGCGGGCGGCATCGATGTCGGCGACCTGACGCACCAGCGTGTCGTTCTGCTGGGCGAGGGTTGATTCCTCGTCGATGGCGTCGAGGTTGACATTGCCGAGGCGTTTGATCTCGGTGCGAAGCACATCGATGGCTTGCGTCGCTTCGTCCTGATTGAGGCGAGCGACGACGCCGACCGATTCGTCGGCGAGCATGTCGCGATAGTCGACGTATTCGGCACCGAGGTCGAGTTTGAGGTCCTGTTGGGTGCGATCTTCGAGGGTCTCGCGCTTCACTTCCAGTTCGCGGCGGGTGATCTCAAGACTGTTCCAGTCGCGTTCGAGGTGCGTCGCGTGCTGGCGGGCCGCGTTCACGCGCTCCGCGAGGTCGCGCACGAGCGAGTCGCATTCGGTGAGACTGGTTTCGAGTTCGCCGATGCCGACGTCGAGTTCGGCGATGCCTGCCGCGCTGCGAGTGGATTGGTCGATCGCCTCGGTGACTGCGGCTTCGTGCTCGGACGCGCGGGCGCGGAGTTGGTCGATCTGCTGAGAGAGGTCGCGGGTCTGGCGCGCGTCTTCATCGCGGGAGAGTTCGAGGCGGCTGAGATCGCGCTTGGAGCCGGAGAGTTGCTCGGCGAGACGGCTGACATCGACCTTGGCCACGGTCATGCGCTCCATCGCGGCTTCGGCCCGCAGTTGGATGTCGCGGAGTTCGCGTTCAAGCGTGGCGAGTTGCTCGGCCTGTTCGGTGTGCAGACGCGTGAGGCTGTCGGCCCGCTGTTTGAGCGTGCCGCGGTCCTGCTCCATGCGGGTGAGACGTTCGCCGAGTTGGCCGGTTTCCTGTTCGATTGACGCGAGATCGCGCCCGACGCGATCGGCGGCAGCCGACGCACGCTCGCTCTGCGATTGCTGAGAGAGGGCGGTGCGCTGCTCTGCGGCGAGCGATTGGCGTAGCGATGCCGCGGTGGCGGAGAGTTGCGATGCTTCGGTGTCCACCGCTTCGAGGGCTTGGCGGAGCGAGACGACCCGCGCGTCGAGGGCGGCGGCCTCCGCTTCGAGCGTCTCCAGTTCGGCACGCCGACGAAGCACGCCCGCGCCGTCGGTGTGTGTGGAGGCGGGGCCGGCGGTCACGCGGCCGTCGGCTTCGAGCACTTCGCCCGAGGCGGTGACGAACTTCGCGCCCACAAGCGGACCGGCGGCGAGCAAGGCCGCGTTGTCGAGAGACTCGACGACGTAGACGTCCTTCAGCAAGCGATCGAGAAGCCCGTCGATGTTGGACGCGGCATCGCGGGCCTTGACGAGCGAGCGCACGCGACGGACGCGGCCCGCGCTGGCGATCTCCAGTTCACGTGCGGCGACCGAACGCTCATCCAGCGTACGACCTGTGGGGGACAACACCAGCGGCTGGATCGGGATGAACGTGACGCGACCGGGCAGTGATGCCATCGCGAGAGCACTCGGCAGCGACGTCGGTGAATCGACAACGAGCGCCTGCAGCATGGTGCCCAAGGCGCTCTCGATCGCGGCTTCGGCGCGGCTTGATTCAACGTCGGCGGCCGCGTCGAACTCGATCAGGTCCGCGAGCGGCGCGATGACGCCGGCGAAGTCGTTGGGTTGCGCGGCGTCGCCGGTGGCTGTCTGCGCCTTGCGTTGCAGCACGTCGCGCACGGGCTCGGCGAAGCCTTCACGCGATTGCACCATTTCGCGCAGCGTGGCGAGCCGGCTTTGCACGCGCGCGAGGTCCTGCTGTGCCGCGCTGAGTTCCTGAGCCCGGCCACGCCGGTCCTGGCCCAGCGCGTTCACGCGGGCGTCCGCGGCAGCGAGTTCCTGCTCCAGTTGCGTCGCCTTCGCGTGTGCGGCTTGGGCGAGAGTGCCCGCCGCATCGCGTTCGCTGAGTAGTTTGGCACGTTCGCCGCCCAGACCGACGGCGCGCCCGGCGAGTTTCTCGATCTGCTCGCGCAGGGCTTCATGTCGGCGTTCGTCGGCCTGAATCGACGCCAGCAAGCCCGCCCGCTCGCGATCAATCTGATTCACCGCGGCCCGACGCTGCGACAACTCGGCCTGGCGCTGGGCAACCTGCTCCAGCACACCCGCGCGTTCTTCGGCCGCCGCACGCAGGGAGCGATCGGCGGCGGCGGTCTCTTCGGCGAGGGCCGCGACGCGTTCACTCTGGTCCGCGATGGATGCTTCCGTCGCGGAGGCCCGCTGTGCGAGTGACTTGAGTCGCTCATCATCCTGTTCGATGCGGCGACGGGTGTCGACGAGGGCACGCTCGGTCATCACCTTGCGTTGCTCGGCCTGCTGCTGGGCGTGCTGCAAAAGCGTGCGCTGCTGCTCGACGCGTTTGTGCTCGCTCGCGACCTCGCCCCGCGCGACATCGGCCTCCTGCTTCTTCACTTCGAGTTCTTGCAGGGTGGCGGCGGCCTCGTGGCGCACGGCGTCGAGCGCGGTCTGCTGGCTCGTCAGCCCTTCGAGTCGCTGACGCAGGTCGTCGTACTGATCGAAGGCGAGCGCGGTGCGCCACGCGCTGAGCTGCTCATCAAGCTCCTTGAACTTGCGAGCCTTGACGGCCTGACCGCGCACGATGCGGAGGCGGCGCTCGGTGCTGTCGAGTTGTTCGCGGGTCTGGACGAGGTTGGCCTCGGTCTTCTCCAGTTTGCGGCTGGCTTCGATACGGCGCTGCTTGTACTTCGCGACGCCTGCGGCTTCCTCAAAGATCGTGCGACGGTCCTGCGGGTTGGCGAGCAGCATCGCATCCACCTTGCCCTGCTCGATGATTGAGTAGGCGTCGGCACCGATGCCGGTGTCGAGGAAGAGTTCGCGGATGTCGCGCAGGCGGGCGCGCTTGCCATTGATGAGGTATTGGCTGGTGCCGTCGCGATAGAGGCGGCGTTCGACTTCAACCACGTCGGCGTCGATGGGGAGTTTGCGACGCCCGCGCAAGGTGTGATCGACGACGCCGGTGTCGTCCTCGTCGAGGTCGACGGGTTCATCGAGCGCGACGGCCGTTTCGGTCGATGGCGCCGCGTCTGTCCGCGCGGACTCGGTCGCGGTTGTTCTGCTCGAAGTGCTCGGTGCGGATGCCGCGACGGCTTCCGCGACGACGGGGTTCTCGAACGTGAGCGTGACGCTGGCCATGCCGCTGGGCTTGCGGCCCGCGCTGCCGGCAAAGATCACGTCGATCATTTCGGTGCCGCGCAGGCTCTTGGAGGAGCGTTCGCCGAGCACCCACTTCACGGCGTCGACGACGTTGGACTTGCCGCAGCCGTTGGGCCCGACGATGCCGGTGACCTGCTGGTCGAAGGTGAACTCGGTGGTGTCAGCAAAGGACTTGAACCCGCTGAGGGTGAGTTTGACCAGACGCATCGCGACCTCCGTGTCACCGCACTCGCTCGAACTCACCTTCACCCGCGCGACTCCTCTCGCGCGGGGCCGTCTCACGCCACGGTGATGCAGTCTCCGTGTTCCGATCGCCAGCTCGCGATCGATGTGAATGGGCACAATCCCTCGTGGGTGTGACCCAAGGCGAACACAGCATAGTGGATTTGCGGCAGAAAGGGAAATCCTCGATCGCGGACTTAAAAGTCCGCCGCGATGCCGCTGGTCCGCAGCAGCGTCTTGAACGACTCACTGAACACGAAATTGTGCTCGGGGAAGGCGGTGCCACTCATGTTCTGGTCGAGGTGACTGAACATCAGGTCGATCGTCCCGGCCCGCAGCGGCTCGGCGTGCCCGGCGGCGGTGGGGCGGAGAATCTCCACCACGCCCAGCGTCGATGCCCCCTGGCGGTCCATTTGCACCACGTTCGCCGTGTAGCGAAGCGTGTCGCCGGGGACGGCGTCGTAGAGCAGTTCGGCCTTGCTCACCTTGGCGAGGATGACCTTCTCGCGGAAGCCCTCGGCGTGCCCAACGAGGATGCCTGCGGTTTGCGCCATTCCCTCGACGATCAGGGCGGCTGGCATGATCGGCAGGGCCGCCCGCGAGGGCGTTGCGGCGAAATGGTCGTGCAGATGCTCTTCCGCGAGGGAGACGTGCTTGATCGCCACCAATCTCTGGCGGGGGACAAGGTCGACAATGCGATCAATCCACATCCAGCGCATGGGGAAGAGAGAAAGAGACGAACAGAGGGAATGCGAAAGGCAGGGTGTTCGCCAAGTCTGCCGCAGTCGCGAGGATTCTGGCTGCCTGGCGCCTAGTTGCCTTACTTCCCCAACTTCCGCTCGCAGAACGACACGATCGCGTTCACCGTGAAGACCTCGGCCACCTTGGCGATCTGCGGGTCTTTCTCGAAAGCGCTGAAGTCGGCGTGCGGCATGCGCTCGCGGAGCGCCGCGATGCCAGCCGCCGTCACCTTGCCCTCGCGGACGTAGTTTGGATCCTGAGCCACATTCTCAGGGAAGAGCTCGCCCTGGGCGATCTTGAAGCCGAACGTCTGCTCCAACTTGAAGACGATGTCGAGGAAGTCGATCGACTCGGCCCCGAGGTCAACTGTCAGGCGGGCCGTCGGCGTGACTTCATCGTCGTCGACCGCGAGCGCGTCGACCAGCACCTCTCGAACCTTGGCGAAAATGTCGTCACGAGTCATGGAGCAAAAACCCCTGCGAAAAACCAGTCAGTCATCGGCGTCCGAACGGACACGGCACACAACGCACGCCCCCCCGCGATTGATAGTACGCACAAGCTTTCCGATTGTCGTCGGGGCTTCTACCGGGGCGCGGGGCGTACGGGCCGTAGGGAGAATCGCCCGGACACCGCCGTCGGATGCTCGCCGATCGCGCCGGGTTCCACGAGCAGTGCTTCGCCCTTGAAGTCAATTGAGCCGTCCTCACCGGTCTTGCCGCGCGTGATTTCAACGCGAAGGGACGAACCGGGACGCACGAACTGTCCGTACTTGAGGGCACGCACGAGGCCAAGCACCATCGGCGTCGGAGTGTCGCCGACGAGTTTGCGTGCGGCCTGCACCATGGCCTCGAGCATCATCACGCCCGGCAGCACTGGAAACGTCGGGAAATGGTCCTGCAGATACTCCTCCGCCGCGGAAATGTGCTTCAGCGTCACGATCCGCTCGGGGGTCTGTTCGAGCACCCGGTCAACAAGGTCAAAGTGCATGGGCGGAGGATAGGTGGCGGGTTGGCCGAGAGGTCCGATCGGTGCGTTCAGCTCTGTTGCGGCGGCTGCCCCGATCGGGTCGATAGTTGAAGGCCGATACGATTTCGTCCTTGGTCCAGCTGCAAATGTGTTCGGTCTTTGATGGAGTGATTCATGGCAGTTCTCGTCACCGGCGGCGCCGGCTACATTGGTTCTCACGCGGTTGATCGGCTGTTGCGCGACGGCCACAGCGTCGTCGCGGTCGACAACCTCTCGCGCGGGCATCAGGCCGCGATCGATATCCTCAATAAGAGCGCAGGCGGGCGGCTGACCTTCGTCAAGGCGGACATCAACGATCGCGCGACCCTCGAGTCGGCGATGAAGACGCACAAGGTCGATGCCGTGATGCACTTCGCCGCCCTTGCCGCCGTCGGCGAGAGCGTCGAACAACCGCTGTTCTATTACCGCAACAACGTCGCGGGAATGGTCGCGCTGCTTGAAGCCGCCACCGTCGCGGGCGTGCAGCGCGTTGTCTTCAGTTCCAGTTGCGCGACTTACGGCGTACCCCCCGAGAACATGGTCCCCATTCCCGAAGACTGCCCCAAGAGCCCAATCAGCCCGTACGGCTGGACGAAACTGCATGGCGAGCACATCCTCCGCGATCTCGCCGAGGGTCAGCGCCGCGCCAACAAGCCTTTTGCCTACGCCGCGCTTCGGTATTTCAACGTGGCGGGCTGCGATCGGGCCGGGCGACTGGGCGAGGACCACGACCCCGAAACCCACATCATCCCCGTGGTGCTTCAGGCGGCGATGGGTCAGCGGCCGCACGTCGGCATCTTCGGCACCGACTATCCGACGCCCGACGGCACATGCATCCGCGACTATGTCCACGTCGAGGACCTCGTCGATGCGCACATCGCCGTGCTCAAGAGCCTGACGCCGGGGCAGGAACTTGCGTTCAACCTCGGCATCGGCAAGGGGTACAGCGTTCGCGAGATCATCAACGCGGTGAAGGCGGTGACGGGGCGCGACTTTGCGATCAAGGAGCAGCCGCGCCGTGCCGGCGACCCGCCGCGACTCTTTGCGCAGTCGGCGAAAATCCGTCAGACACTCGGATGGAATGCACAGATTACCGATCTGCACCAAATCATCGAGTCGGCGTGGAAGTGGTTCAGCACGCATCCCAGGGGGTACAAGTCTTGACGAGTTCTGTGGGCGTGATGCGGTGGTGTGCGTCCTTGGCGATGCTCGCGTCGGCGTCGGTGTTGCTCGCGCAGGGTGACGCGCCCGAACGCGAACTGCCGCCGATCGTGTCCGTACCGGACGTGACGCTTCCGACGGCTGAAAAGCCGCCAGAATCGGCGGACGACTTCGACGCGGCGAGCTGGACGCCGCCCGCCGACGGCGTGTTTCTGCCGTACGAAGCGGCGTGGCCTGCGCGTGCCGTCAAGCAAGGCGAACGATTGCAGGGCGTCATCCGCACGATCGACGCGCCGGTGTTGCAGCGCCGGGCCCAGCGAGCGTATTGGCCGCTGGTCGCCGAGCCCGAGGATCGCGCGGATGCGCTCGCCCTGCGTGACGCCGCAGGGATGACTGTCGAGCCTCACTGGAACTACGAGGGCCCCGGCTATCTGATCTTCCGCTTTGAGGCGCCCATTGCCGCCGACGCCGCCCCGCGCGAGATTGAAGTGTTCAAGTTCGTCTCTGGGCGCACGATCAAGAAGGCCGCGGGCGTCGACGACAAGCCAACGATCGCTGTCGAACGAACGTGGTTCTCGTTCTATCCGGCCAAGCACGCGACCACACGCGGCACGGTGCTCGTGATGCCCGGATTGTGGGGCACGCCCGAGCCGATCATCGATTCCACCGTCGCCGCCCTTCGTCGCGACGGCTGGGCCGTGCTGCGCATGCTCTCGCAGCCCTCTCGATTCACCGAGCAGGTCGCATATCGCTTCAACGCCTCAAACATCGCCGCCGCGGCGGAACAGATCTCCGAAACCCATGGGCAGCGCGTCGCCGAGTGCGCCTACGCCGTTGAGGCCGCGTTTGACCACGTTCTCAAGCGTCGTCCCGACCTCGCGGGCCTGCCGCGGGTCGCAGTAGGTATGAGCGGCGGCGCGATCACGTTGCCGACGGTCGTTGCGCGTGAGCCAGACAAGTACACGGCGGCGGTACTCGTCGCCGGTGCGGCGGACCTGTGGCTCACCAGTTCACGCAGCGTCTATGACAGCATGATGGTGCACGCGCTGGACGTCACATGGGAGGGCGGCGAGCCCGACCTCGCGACGCAGCAGGCACTCGATCGCGAGTATCTCGCCGCGACGCCGCTGGATCCGTATCACACCTCGCGGGCTCTCAAGGGCAAGCGGATGCTGATGATCCACGGCAACGCGGACCTGGCCGTGCCGAGCGAACTGGGTGAAGTGCTGTGGGAACGATTGGGCAAACCTCGTCGCATCGCGATGGACGTGGGGCATGAACTGCTGTTCATGAACCTGACGAAGATGCTGCCACAGATCACCGAGTTTCTGCGCGACGCCGCCGCCACCCCGCGCCCGTCGCCGTGAGGGCGAGGGCGAGCGAACCGGGCGAGGGAATCTGCAGGCCGTACTGAAGGTGATCGACCTCCCAGTCGCTGCTGTCGGGCATGGTGATGCGCAGTGACGAGATGCCGCCCGCGTGGAACGCAAAGAAGAGCGTGTCCTCGGCGGTCTGGCCGGCGAACGCGCCATCGCCGAGCGGGCCGAAGGTGAATACCCCAAGAGAGAGGTTGCTCGCGTCGAAGCACTCAAACTCGACAATTCCAACGCCGTTGTTGCCCGAGAACGTGTAACCGACGTCGGTCCACGCGATGGCGACCGAGTCGGGCAGCGCGCCGAGTACGCCCGCGTTGAAGGTGAAGACGAGTGATGTGCTGCCGCCGGAATACCAAGAACGCCCTGCGGTGCCGCTGGAATCAAACACGCCGTCGTCCTCGTCCACCGAGTCGGTGAGCGAGCCGGAGTTGAGGACAAAGCCCGCGTTGGCTGTTACGCCCGGCGTGTTGAGCGCGCCGTCCTCGAAAGTCTCAAGATGGAAGTACGAGTACGTCGGTGGCGCGAGCGGGCTCGCGCCGACGAAACTGTTGTATCCGCCGATCGTGCCATACTGGGCCGACGCGGCCGACCCAAAGCCGGCGGCGAGCATCACGGCAACGGCACTTGAAAGACGCATGATCCAATCTCCAATCAAGACCACGAACTCACGACCACGCACCGCGAGGGAGCCGACAACACCCGGGCAACAGAACGCCCGCCGAGCCGAGATTGTGCGTCACCCTCTGCGAGCAGCGTAATCGATACCACCTGCCCAGAGCAACGAAAATGTGCGAGAGAAACGAATCGGGGCGAGCCCTGTGGCCCGCCCCGCGCGAAGATCACGACAAAACCAGCAGAAACACCGGGCCCTCCCGGTCATCGACTTCTGTGCCTGCCCCGCGAAGGAGTCAGGCAATTACACTGTCGAACCCTGGCCCACTGATCGTGCTCGACGGGCCCGCCGGACGTGGTGGCTGTCCGTCCTGCTGCTGCGGCGGGGGCTGGCCCCCGCCCGACGGCGGTGGGGGAGGCATCGGCGGACGCGGCTGCCCGCCGGCACCTAGTCCACCGCCCGGCCCGGCACCGGGTCCGCGCAGCGCGGGTCCGCTCATCGCCGGCATCGGCGGCGGCAACTGCGGCGATATCTTCGCCTTGAACACATAGTCCGTCACCCGATTTCGCACGGTCTGGTTCATGCCCTTGAACATGTGCGAGCCCTCTCGCTTGTATTCGATCCGCGGGTCCTGCTGGCTGAACGCGCGGAAGTTGATCGAGTCGCGCAGCTGGTCCATCGCGTACAGGTGGTCGCGCCACGTCGAGTCCAGCGTCTCCACCATGATCATGCGTTCAAACTGCAGCAGTTCCGCGCGCAGGATGTTCTCCACGCGCGAACGCACCGCGTTGGGACGCTCGTCGGGCTCCAGATACCGCAGCAGTTCCGGCCAGGTGCTGTTGTACTTGGTCTTCAGGTGCGCATCGAGTTCATCATCAGTCTTGAACGCCTGGGCCTCGGCGATCGCCGCGTCCAGTTTCCCAGACCCGACAAACTCACGTGACGCGTTGAACAGCGTCTCCTTGATCTTCGCGGGCGGCGTCTTCATCACTGTCTCGGGCGTCCAGTCCAGCCCATAGCGGATGCGTCCCCACGCCGCCAGGTGGGCCGCGGCTTCGCCGGGCGACTGACGCATGAGCAGCATCGTCATCTCCATCGCGTAATCGACCGGATACTCGGCCTCACGCTTCTGATAGAGATCGCGTGCCCGCTTCATGATGAGTTCGGTCGCGCTGCTCTCCTCGGCCTTGTGTGCCGCGATGATCTCATCGACGCTGACTTGGATGCCGAACTTCTCCTGCACCCACTTGGAGAGTTGCGACGCGCCGTAGTTGGGCGCGAGGAACCCCTCGACGCCCGTCAGGTCGGCGGTGTCGATGCGATCGCACGCCGCATCAAGAAGCGTGTCGAAGACTTGTTTGCGTTCCTTGGCTCCGCCGGCACGCAGGCTCGCCGGGTCGATGTCGACGTTGAAGCGCGACTTGGCCCAGTTGCACAGGCCCGCCGCGTCGAAGTCGACCGAGACCTCCGACCCTTCCATCGGGATGTATTCGCCCAGGTGCACGTCGATCATTGTGCGAGCGTCGTTCTTGGCTTCCTTGCGAACCAGCGCGGCGATCTCCTCCTCGCTGCGACCGCGGAAGCGGTCGGCGGGGATCGTCGCGTCGAGCTTGCCGCGCACGAACTCGCCGATGCACTGACTGGGGAACTCGGGGTCGAGATACTCGGCCACCGCGTCCTGTGTCGACTCCTCAATGTAGGAGAGCAGAAGTCCCTTGACGTCGCGGCCTTCGAGCACACGCTGGCGCAGGCCGTAGAAGTGCTGGCGCTGGTGCTCCATCACTTCGTCGTATTCGAGCACATGTTTGCGGATTTGGAAGTTGCGTTCCTCGACCTTGCGCTGGGCGCGTTCGACGCTTCGGCTGAGCATCGGGTGCTCGATCGCATCGCCTTCCTTCATGCCCAGGCTTGCCAGCACCTTCATCGTGGTCTCGCCGGCGAACAGTTTCATCAGTTCGTCTTCAAGCGACACAAAGAATCGCGACGAACCGCGATCGCCCTGGCGACCCGAGCGTCCGCGCAACTGGTTGTCGATGCGCCGTGCCTCGTGGCGTTCAGTGCCGATGACGTGCAGGCCGCCCATCTGCTCGATGGTGTCGAACCAATCCACGCGATGGAGCAGGAAGCGGCCGTGGTCATCCAGCGCCTTGCGGAGGGCGTCGGCGGACATCGAGTCCACTTCCTTGGTGCCCAGCCATGTGTGCTTGTAGGCCCAGTGGCGCAGGAGTTTCATCTCCAGTTCCGGCCACGCCATCTCGTCGGCGTCCTTCTTCTTCAGGTCCAGTTCCTGCGGCGCGATCTTGCGATAGATCGCCTCGCGCACTTCCGCGCTGCTCGACGACGTCGTCAGCGTGCGCGGCGCCAGCCCGCGACGCAGCCAGTGATCCAGCATCGCCTCTCGCGTCACGCCGCCAAGTTTGATGTCCGTGCCGCGACCGGCCATGTTCGTCGCGATCATCACCGCGCCGAGCTGGCCGGCGTTCTCGACGATGTGGGCCTCTCGCTCGTGCTGCTTGGCGTTGAGCACCTCGTGCTTGATGCCGTACTTGCTCGTGAGCATGCGGCTGAGCATTTCGCTCTTCTCGACGCTGGTCGTGCCGACGAGGATCGGGCGTCCCACGTCGTGGAAGGCCTTGATCTCGTCGACGATGAGATTCCACTTGTCCTTCTGGCTGAGGAAGACAAGGTCGTCAAAGTCGCGGCGGATCACCGGCTTATTGGTCGGGATGCTCACGACGTCGAGTTTGTAGATGTCGTGGAACTCCTGGGCTTCGGTGTCCGCCGTGCCGGTCATGCCCGCCAGACGCTTGTACATCTTGAAGAAGTTCTGGATCGTGATTGTCGCGACCGTCTGTGTTTCCTGCTTGATGGGCACGCGCTCCTTGCACTCCACCGCCTGGTGCAGGCCATCCGACCACTGGCGACCGACCATCGGGCGGCCCGTGTTCACGTCGACGATCACCACGCTGGGCACCATCTGCCCTGTGTTGGGGTCTTGTGCGTCCATGATCACGTAGTCGCGATCAAGCACATACACCGCGTGGGCACGCAGCGACTGCTCGAGCAAGTGCGGCAGGTCGATGTTCTGATCGACATAGAACGAGCCGATGCCCGCGACGCGCTGCGCCTCCGCCACGCCCTCGTGCGTCAGGTGGGCTGCCTTGCGCTCCAGTTTCACTTCATAGAACTGCAGGTGCTGGTTACGCTCCGCCTCCAGTCGCGGCAGTTCGGTCCTGGCTTCCTTGAGTTTCGCCTGCATTGCCGGCACCAGTGCCCGGTCGCGAGCCTGGCGGATGTCGCCCTCGAGACCCTTGATGCGCATCTGGCACTGCGTCACGCGCTCGTCGGCGTCGTTCCACGGCCGCTGTTTCTCGACGAGGTGACGCGCGAGGCGATCGGCCAGTTCATAGCGAGGCTGATCCTCGTGGGCCGGGCCGCTGATGATCAGCGGCGTGCGAGCTTCGTCGATCAGGATGCTGTCCACTTCGTCGACGATCGCGAACTGGCGACGACGCTGCACCTGCTCCTCAACACGCCGCTTCATGTTGTCGCGCAGATAGTCGAATCCGAACTCGGCCGTCGTGCCATAGACGACATCGCACAGATACATGCGACGCTTCTCATTCTCGTCTTGCATGTGCTGCGGGTGGATCGCGCCGACCGTGATCCCCAGCGCGGTGAAGTACGGCGCGGTCCAGTCGCGGTCACGCTGCACCAGATAGTCGTTGACGGTCACGACGTGGATGCGCAGACGCTCGCACGCCGCGAGGTACGTCGCCAGCGGGCCGACAATCGTCTTGCCTTCGCCCGTGCGCATTTCCGCGATCTTGCCCTGCGTCAGGACCATCGCACCGATCAACTGCACATCGAACGGGCGGGCCCGGTACGGCGGGCGACTCTCGGGGTACAACTTCCGCACCGCCTCGTAGATATCCAGCGGGATGTCCACCTGCCGCCAGCCCTCGATCGCGTGGGCATAGCCCAAGAAGAGCCCGCGGGCCTCGGCGGGCGCCGCCGCGTCCATCTTCGCCTTGGTCTCGTCATACAACGCGCGGATACGCGGCTCAAATACCGACGCGTCGAACTGTCGCTCGGGATTGAAAATCTGGCGGATGCCGACACCGCGATCCATCGCCTCGCGTGCCACCGCGAAGGCGTCGATCATCATGTCCTCGGCCTTGACGCCCTTGTCGTGGCGAGCCCGGAACTCAGCCAGTTTGCCGCGCAGTTGATCGTCGGTCAGAGCGCGGATCTGCGGCTCCTGCGCGTTGATGGCGGCGACGCGCTGGTTGTACTTCTTGACGAATCGGTCGTTGCGCGTGCCGATGATGCGATTGAGCAGCGGGCCGATAATCGGAATGTCTTGCTTGGACATGAGCAGAAAGCCTTTCGAGGCGCCGGGCCTGGGCGGGTCGGCATGGGTCGCGCGACGGGACGCCGCGCGTTGGTTCTCGGCGGCGAAATGCCGCGCGAAACCCGATGCGATTTCAGTTGGATGACAGTGAGTCGAGCATGACACGCCACAACTCGCGCGGGCGACGCAACAGCAATGCAAAAAGGTGGCTGTCGTCGAGAGGCGATGCGGCAGACAAACGCGGAATCAGCACACCGGGGGCGGCAGCGCGATCAGCGATTCACGCGGCGGGCTGACCCGCGGCGCATCGTGCGTCGACACCCGTGCCGCGAGCGCGGCACGGTGAAGAACAGTCTTGGCTTTCGTCGGCGCGACCAAGGCTGGTCGTTCTTCCTGCTTCTTGGTCAGTCGCAGGACCGATCGCGACATGCTCTGCGTCCACAGACGCACCGCAAGTCGCTGCGACGCCGAGTCGTTGCCCAGCTCGGCGATCGCTGGGTGCAGCACGCCGGCCGCCGCGTTGATCGTCAGCGCCATCAGCAGCAGAAGCGACAACCCCGCCCACGGGGTGAACCCCGGGCGGGTCTGGGCGCATTCTGAACCTTCGGTGCGAAGCACGGCAGGACAAGTATCGGCCACAAACGCCCCCGAAGCAAACCGCCGCCCCCGACAACCGCCAACCCAGCCGGATCTGGGCGCAATCGACGCGGGCGATTCGGGTTGTATCGCGTTCCGATCGGACTTCTGCGGCCCAGACGGGTCCGCGTCCGATATTCTCGTCGCCAGTGGTTTCCCGCTGACGATCGGAAGAGCTCGTTGAGGGTCGGGGCCGGAGTCCGCGCGTACGCTGACGACTTGGAACGCGTGGACGATGACCGAGCCCAATCCTCAACACCTGCCGACGTCAGACCCCGGGCACGGATCGCCCGAGGGGATGTCCTCGCACGCTGCGAGAGGGGAACCCGCCATGGAAGGAACGCCGATGGTCGCCACCCGCCACGCCCTGCCCGCCACCCGCGAGTCGATCACCCACAAGTTCAGCATCGCCCGCCACGAGGGATACCTCACCATCGGCCTCTACGCCGACGGCACGCCCGGCGAAATCTTCATCAAGATGGCGAAGGAAGGCTCGACGATCAGCGGGATGGCCCAGGCCTTTTGCCGCGCGTTCTCGCTGGCGATGCAATACGGCCTCTCGATCGACGAAGCCGTCGTGCGTTTCAAGGGCATGCGCTTCGAGCCCATGGGCCCGACGAGCAACCCCGACATCCCCGAATGCCAGTCAATCATTGACTACGTCGCCCGTTACCTCGAACTGCACTTTGGCAGCAGGGCGAGGCGGTAAGCAGCGAGGGCGTCATGCCTCCCGCACATCCGAACTGCCCCGCGTGCGGCTATTCGCTCCGTGGCATCATCCCCGACCATTGCCCCGAATGCGGCAAAGTGATCTCTCGCATTGAACTCCGGCACGCCGGGCCGCGCGGGTTCTGGCGCGTACATGTGTTTCACACGGCCGGCTTCGCAGCAACTGCCGTCTTCAACATTGCAGTCTTCGCCGTGCTTATAACCGGCGAGCTCAGAGGCCGAGCGAGTTGGTTCACCGAGCCTTGGCTGCCGCAACGAACGTCAACGTGGCGTGCCAACCCGAATTTTTCGTGGTCCACTCTGCTCATCGCGCTGCTGATCGGCAGCCTCATTGGCTGGGCCGCCAAGACCGAAGAACCCGGCTGGGACCATGGCTGGTCGGTGCAGCGAGTGCTCAGCGTCTGGTGCTGGGTGCTCACGGTGCTGCACATCGTCGGCACAGCGTCGTTGTGGTGGTGACGTGCGAGATATTCGCCGCCGCTTGCCTCAAACCTCGGTGGGTTCAGGCAAACGCGTCGCCGCCAGATACTTCCGCGCCCGCGACGTGTGATCGCCGATGTCAATCTGCGATCCGTCGTTGCGGAATCGCACGACCCGACCCACGCGGCACAGTTTCGCCAGAGCCTGATTGATGCTCGAACGCAGGCTCGTCGCCGCCGCTTCGCTCTCATAGCCCACCTCGGGCAACGCCTCGGCGATCTCTTCCGTGGTCAGCGGCTCGGCGTAGCGGTCCATCGCCCAGATCGCCAAAATCGCGTCGGAGATGTTTCGCGGCACCGGGCCGCGATGCACCGCGCTGCTCGAGCGACCCAGCGTCACCTCGACCATCGGTCGATCGCCGTTCTTGGGTTCGATCACCTGCTCGGGAGTGCCCAGAAGCCCGTTGAACGACGACATCTTGCGATGCTGCGCCTGAACAAGTCGTTCGGCATAGTCCTTGATCTGCTTGACGGTTGCCTCGACTTCGTTCGCGACCGCTTGATAGACCGCACGGGCCTCGCGCTCGCGAACGCGATGGGCCTCGATCCAGCCGGTCACCTGCTCGAGTTGCTGTGCCAGTTCGACCATGCTCATCTCGCCGACCGGACGCGTCGCGTCGAACGGCAGAGCCGAGGCTGGCCGGGTGAGCGGGCCGGACGGCACAGAAGACACACCAGAAGAGAGGCCGGCTCCAACCGACACCCCAGAGAACGTGGAATTCAGGTTCATGACGATCGCCTCCGGAACGCCTTCATGGCTGTTCCGGCTCCATCCAATACTTGCTGCACGAGCACGCAGGCAGCGAACCATCGCCGCCGCGGCATGCCAAACATTCTTGTCTGGATCGCGCGAGAATCAAATCCGCGACGCATAATCAGATGGGAATGACTCGAAATTTCATCGCCTGTTTGGACCGCGAATGGGCATGATCAGCCGGTTTCAGAGCGCTTCACATCCCCGGACGAGGCTCTGGGAGGGATCCAACCCGCCCCGGCCGCGTACAGACGTACGAGACGAGCGTCCTTCGCCGTTCGGATATGCTTTGGCCGATCGGATCGGCAGCCTGCGGAAATTGGACATCGGAGGTCGGTACATGGTCCGCACACCAGACAGAACACCACGCGACAGCACGGCCGCTGGCTTCACGCTCATCGAACTGCTCGTCGTGATTGGCATCATCGGCGTGCTCATCGCCCTCAGCCTCGCTGCGGGTTCGCGCGTCGTCGCCGGCGCGAAGGGCGCGTCGACGGCGGACACGATCCGCGTGCTCGAACAAGCCGTCGAGGCCTACGTCGATCAACGCGACGAACTCCCGCCGCCGTACGCCGAACGCCCGGCCGGCGCGACGTACATCACGCTCAGCGATGCGCCGCCCCTGAACCCCGCCGATCCGTACTGGTCGAGCGGTGCTGGTCAGTCTCAGTACTCCGCCGCTGATCTCGCGAAGTTCAACAACACGCCCAATGGCCTCTCATGGTTCATCTATCAGGTACAGACCGTCGACAAGGCCAGCGGCGCGAGCCAGATCATCGACAGCATCAATCCCAAGGTCCGCAGCACCCAACTCAACGATCCGCAGACCCAACCCCCGATTCAGAACGGCGGGGCCGAGGGCTCCGAAGTCGGCACGCCGACGACGGGTTGGAAGACCGTGCGCGTCTTCGACTCGTGGGGTCGCCAGATACGCTTCGTTCATCCCAAACTCGATGGCGAGTACGAAGAGACCTCAATCCAGCCGCAGTCGACCACTTCGACACTCGGCAGTCTGCTCCCGTTCATTGCAGGGCAAAGGATCGAAGGCCCGCCATATCCCAAGGGCTCGGGCAATCGCTACGACGTGACGAAACTCAAGCGCAGCGGCAAGCCGCCGAGCACCGGCGCAACCGGGCCCTGGGAAGCGAACTCCGACGGCGGGTCGTGCATCGGCAACCGCCCGTATTTCTACTCCGAAGGCGCGGACGGCAAGCCGTTCACGCCTGAGGACAACATCTACGCGACCAAGCCGCGCTTGCCGGTCTACGACCAGTGACGATGCCCACGATGTGGCGTGCCGTGCCATGTGTTGACGAATTGTCCTCGGCAGCGCCGCGATTGTGCAGCGAGTGTTGCGGCAGGCAGTGGGGGCCGCACGAATGGTGTGGCAACTGGCGCGACCTGGGCCTACAGTGGTTGCCGCGTGCGGTCGATGCTGCGGTCACGCCGATCCCGCTCGGCCTGAGTGTTTGGCAGTACATGACGGGGTGTAGCGCAGCTTGGTAGCGCGTCTCGTTCGGGACGAGAAGGTCGAAGGTTCAAATCCTTTCACCCCGACTTTTCGAGAGATCAAGCCCTTCGACGAGCACGTCGAAGGGCTTTCTCGTTGTGGGATCAGGACTTACGGTATCTCAATCGCGGTTCTGGCACCTGCGCTTCGGGGCCACTTTCAGGGCCATTTTGGCCTGACTCCTGGCAGGATTTGAACTTTCTGTCATCGGCCGACTGCAAATCCAGACTGCCCGCGGTGTTTGCGTTCTGACCAGGCTCACGTTTCACCGTGAAAGTTGTTGGGCTTGGCGCTTCCGCAACGCGACGCGGGTCAACTGGATGCTGCCCGCAGATCGTCAGAAGTTCCACTGAAGCCCGATCGTGCCGATGACTTCAGTGTCGTCTCCGTTGTTGAACGCCTTGGTGTGGTCGCCGAGGTAGAGCACCGATACGCCCGCGTTGAGGGTCCATGCACCGAAGCGGCCCGGCTCGCCGAGGGGGATCGACGCTTTCGCACCGACCTGCGCGAAGCCGAAGGTGTCGTCGCTCCCGCCGGCGTCCTGGTAGTAGTCGGACAGGCTGAGGCCCACCGACGCGGGGAATGTGAGCGTCACTGGCGTCTTGCCCACGTCGAACGAAAAGCCGGGCGCGATGCCGAACTCCAAATAGGTGCCGTTGTCCAGGTCGGGTCCGTCAGAGCCATTGCTCCCTGTCTCGATGGCGAGGGTGGCGTACGGCTTGAGAGCCCACGCCTTCATCCAATCCGAGTCGTCGAGCGCGAGTGTGAAGCCGAGCTCCTGCACGGACTGAAAGGCGTCGCTCGGGCTGGTGAGGAAAGTGTACGAGGTGGTGAGGGAGATCTTGCCTTGCGTGAGCGTGAAGCCGGCATACAAGTCAGACTCATACCAGTCCTCCACGATCGCGCCCGTCTGCGTACCTCCGTTGGGGCCAAAGCTGTTCCATGTGCCGATGAAGCCGTCCAGCTTGAAGTCAGCATCATCCACGAGACGCGTCGTAAGCCGTGCGGCGGGCTGCACGATGAGGCCCTTGTCCTGCTGCCGGATGCCCCGGTAGAAGTATGCGTTGGTGAAGTCAAGGTTGAGCTGGACGCTGATCGCGGAGCCAATGGCGGGTGGCGCCTCCTGCTCAGCCGAGGGCTGTTCGCCGGTTGACGGGGACGCCGCCTGACTTGACGCCTCGCTTGCCGCGGGCGGTGTCGCAGGCGCCTGTGCGAGGGCGACCGAAGGCATCACTCCGCACACGAGCGCCGCGGCGACGGTGCCGCGGCATGAACTGGCGCTGCTGTGCGCCGCATCCTTCGATCGACCAATCGTCGCCGGGCGAAGCCGCCTCCGTGCTGCGTCGCGGAGGCCCTCGCGCCAGTCGTTCACGAAGATGCGGATCAGGTTGAGCTCGGCCAGAACGCCGGTGCTGACGAGCGTGGTCGAGAGGATGGTGGCGATCGTGTGGTTCATGGTGAAGCTCCGTGGGATCCGAGCGGCATGCGAGATACACGCGACTGGATCAAGTCTCGGCCGCCACATGGGCTTCGTCGATCAACGTGGCATCAAGACGGTTCACCATCGCGCAAGCCCGGCATAAACGCCCTGTCGAGCTTCAGGCTTGAGGTCACGTCTTTATGCCGCCTTTATGCGCAGGGCTCCCGCGCTTATGTCCTCCTGAGCGACACCAGGCCGCACGGCGGCGATACTCGTACCAATTGGAACGCCACCATGAATGACCTCACCGCCGTCGGACTCTTCTTCACCTGCCTCATCGCCACGCTTGGGTTTGTTCGCGTCTGCGAATGGCTGCGACCTCACGTGCCCGCACTTCGTGGCGAGCAGGCCACAGGCAACTCGGGTTCGGGTGCTTTGACAAAGGAGGCACGTCAATGACCGTGATTTACGCCATCGCCGCGGTCGTCGCCGTAGCCCTGTTGCTCTACCTGCTCGCCGCGTTGCTCAAGCCGGAGTGGTTTCAATGATGCTCGCCACCCTCACACCCAGCGGCCCGCTCACCCTCGCCACCATTACCGGCAACGGCGTGCTGCAACTGGTGCTGTACGTTGTCGTGCTGGTTGCGCTCGTCAAGCCGCTGGGATGGTTCATGGCCCGCGTGTTCGACGCGCCGATTGACTCGTCCGGATCGGCCCGCGCGATCCCGCTCGGCCTTGGCGTCGCGCTCGGCTGGCTGGAACGGCTGGTCTACCGGCTGTGCGGCGTGCGCGCCAATGAAATCGGTTCCAAGCCCGCCAATGCCGAGATGGGTTGGAAGCCCTATGCAGTCGGCATACTGCTGTTCAACGTCGTCGGCTTCCTGGCGGTCTACGCCCTTCAACGTCTCCAGCACCTGTTGCCCGCCAACCCCGCGAGCCTCGGGCCTGTTGAAGGCGGATCGGCCTTCAACACGGCGATCTCGTTCGTCTCGAACACCAACTGGCAAGGCTATGGCGGCGAGGTCACGATGTCGTACCTCACGCAGATGCTCGGGCTTGGCGTGCAGAACTTCCTCAGCGCTGCCACAGGCATCGCGGTGCTCGTCGCGCTGATTCGCGGGCTCTCGCGGAAGAGTGCGAGCACCATCGGCAACTGCTGGGTGGATCTCACGCGGGCGACGCTCTACGTACTGCTGCCCCTGTCGGCGATCTTGGCGATCGCGCTGGTCAGCCAGGGCGTGGTGCAGACGTTCAACAAGCCGCAGGAGGTTGCGTTGACGGTGCCGCTGTCGTATAGCGAGCCGGTGAAGAACGACGCGGGTGAAGTATTGAAGAACGCGGACGGAACTGATCAGACGCGCGCCGTGGCGGTCACGACGCAGACGATCCCGCTTGGCCCGGCCGCTTCGCAGATTGCGATCAAGCAGCTCGGCACGAACGGAGGCGGGTTCTTCAACGTCAACTCCGCGCACCCGCTGGAGAATCCGACGCCGCTGTCGAACTTCCTGCAGGTGCTCGCGATCCTGTTGATCCCGGCAGCCTTGTGCTTCACCTTCGGCGAGATGGTCCGCGATCGCCGCCAAGGCTGGGCGGTGCTCGCGGCGATGCTCGTGATACTCGTACCGCTGCTTGGGGCCACGTATTGGTTTGAAGCACAGGGCAATCCGAAGATCGCCGCCGAAGCGCCCATAGTTGATCAGTCGGCGTCCTCGCTGAGCCCCGGCGGCAACATGGAAGGAAAGGAATCCCGCTTCGGCATCGCCAGCTCCGCAGAGTGGGCCGCTGCGACCACCGCCGCCAGCAACGGCAGCGTGAACTCCATGCACGATTCCTTCACGCCGCTGGGCGGGCTCATCCCCATGTGGCTGATGCAGCTCGGCGAGGTCGTCTTCGGCGGCGTGGGCTCGGGCCTCTACGGCATGCTGATGTTCGTCATCGTCGCCGTCTTCGTCGCGGGGCTGATGGTCGGGCGCACGCCGGAGTATCTGGGCAAGAAGATCGAACCCTTCGAGATGAAGATGGCAGCGATCGCGGTGTTGGTGCCGTGCGCGCTGGTGCTGGTCGGCACGGCGGTCGCGGTGATCCTGCCGCAGGGCACGAGCAGCACGAGCAACCCCGGCCCGCACGGCTTCAGCCAGATCCTCTATGCGTTCAGCAGCGCCGGCAACAACAACGGGTCGGCGTTCGCGGGGCTGAGTGCGAACACGCCCTTCTACAACCTGGCACTGGGCCTGGCGATGTGGTTCAGCCGCTTCTGGATCATCGTGCCGGTGCTGGCGGTGGCCGGTTCGCTCGCGGCCAAGAAGGTCACGCCCACCACCAGCGGCACACTCCCCACGCACACGCCGGTCTTCGTGCTGATGCTCGTCGCGGTGGTGATCGTGGTCGGCGCGCTCACCTTCGTCCCCGCGCTCGCCCTTGGCCCGATCGTTGAGCATCTGCAACTGGTCAGCAAGTAACTCGCCCGCAACTGAATCGAACCGCGAAGGCACACTATGTCCCGCTCAAACTCAAGGTCCATCTTTGATCCCGCCATTGTCAAGCCCGCGATCGGTTCGGCATTCGCCAAGCTCGACCCGCGCGTGCAGGTGCGCAACCCGGTGATGTTCGTCGTCTGGGTCGTCAGCGTGTTGACAACGCTGCTGGCGATCGCGGGCTTCGCGGGCAAGGGCGAGGACGCAGGCGGCACCATCGCGGGGGCCTACTCGCCGACGCTGGTGCTTGTGATCGCGATGTGGCTGTGGTTCACGGTGCTGTTCGCCAACTTCGCCGAGGCGATGGCCGAGGGACGTGGCAAGGCGCAGGCGGAGTCGCTGCGCAAGAGCAAGCGGGATGTGCAGGCGAAGAAGATGGAAAGCGCGGGACATCAGGCACTGGGCAGCGGGAGAACCGCCGCGACGGATATCAAGGCGCTCAAGACCGCGATGGTGTCGGGCGCAATGCTCCGCAAGGGCGATGTCGTGCTGGTCGAGGCGGGCGATCTGATTCCGGGCGATGGCGAGGTCATCGAGGGCATCGCGTCGGTGAATGAGTCCGCCGTCACCGGTGAGTCCGCGCCTGTCATCCGCGAGGCGGGTGGCGATCGCTCCAGCGTCACCGGCGGCACGCAGGTGCTGAGCGACTGGATCATCGTCCGCATCGGCTCCAACCCCGGCGAGAGTTTTCTCGACCGCATGATCGCGATGGTCGAGGGAGCCAAGCGGCAGAAGACGCCCAACGAGATCGCGCTGGACATTCTTCTCGCCAAGCTCACCATCATCTTCCTGCTGGCATGCGTGACGCTACTCCCGTACTCGATTTACGCGGTGGCACAGGCCAAGGCTGGCGATGCGGCGTCCACCGCAACGCCCATCACCGTCACGGTTCTCGTCGCGCTCCTGGTTTGCCTGATCCCGACCACCATCGGCGGGCTGCTCTCGGCCATCCGCATCGCGGGCATGGACCGCCTCGTCCAAGCCAACGTCATTGCCACCAGCGGCCGCGCTGTCGAAGCCGCGGGCGACGTGGACGTGCTGCTACTGGACAAGACGGGCACCATCACCTTCGGCAACCGCATGGCGTCGGCGTTCTATCCCGTCGACGGCGTGAAGGCCGAAGAACTCGCCGACGCGGCGCAGCTGTCATCGCTCGCCGACGAAACGCCCGAGGGCCGTTCGATCGTCGTGCTCGCGAAGCAGAAGTACAACATCCGCGAGCGCGACATGCACGCGCTGGGCATCGACGGCAAGCCGGCGACGTTCGTGCCCTTCACCGCCAACACCCGCATGAGCGGCGTCGATCTGCCCACCTCCACGATCTACCCGCAGGGGCGGCAGATCCGCAAGGGTTCCGCCGACGCCATCGACGGGTGGCTGAATCGCTACAGCGTGGGCGTAACGCGCCTGAGCGAGAAGACCCGAGCAGTCGTCGACGAGATCGCCAAGCGCGGCAGCACGCCGCTGGTCGTGGCCGAGTGGGGGGGCGGCAAGGGCAAGACCTTGGGCGTGATCGAGCTCAAGGACATCGTCAAGGGCGGCATCGCCGAGCGCTTCGCCGAGATGCGCCGCATGGGCATCAAGACCGTCATGATCACCGGCGACAACCCCGTGACCGCCGCCGCGATCGCCGCCGAGGCGGGTGTCGATGACTTCCTCGCCCAAGCTACGCCCGAGGCCAAACTCAAGCTCATCCGCGAATACCAGCAGGGCGGGCGGCTGGTGGCGATGACCGGCGACGGCACCAACGACGCCCCCGCCCTCGCGCAGGCCGATGTCGCGGTCGCCATGAACAGCGGCACCCAAGCCGCCAAAGAGGCCGGGAACATGGTGGACCTCGACAGCAACCCCACCAAGCTCATCGAGATCGTGCAGATCGGCAAGCAGCTCTTGATGACCCGCGGCTCGCTCACGACCTTCAGCATCGCCAACGACGTGGCCAAGTACTTCGCGATCATCCCCGCCGCGTTCGCCAGCACCTACCCCGCCCTCGATGCGCTCAACATCATGCGGCTCAACCCCGCGACGGCGATTCTCTCCAGCGTCATCTTCAACGCGCTGGTCATCGTCGTACTCATCCCGCTCGCCCTCCGCGGCGTCAAGTACCGCCCGGTTGAGGCGAGCAAGCTCCTGCTGCACAATCTCCTCGTCTACGGCGTTGGCGGGCTCATCGTGCCGTTCATCGGCATCAAGATCATCGACATGCTCGTCAACCTCCTGCCGGTCTGGAACTGAACCGTGGAACCTCTTCGCTTAACTCGCTCTCCACGAACTGTCGAGCCAGCGTCACGCAGGCTCGCTGACGAGCAGCCGCAATGCACCGGCGAAGGTCGGCTGTGCTCGCCAGTGCCCGTGCTTCTGGTCCCACGCGCCCGACGCGAGATCGTCACCCAACGCAGCACGAAAGCGATCGAGCGTGCCTGGCGGCGTGAAGCCCCATCCGGACTGTGCTCGGGTCACCGATTCGTCCAGGTACCGCTCGGGCCGTCCGTAGTACGCCTCGATGAAGCCATCGGTGCAATCGATCGGGACGGGCACTGGGTCGATCTGTACGCGCCGGCCGCGACTGCTCAGCCCCTTTACCAGCACGGGCATTGGCACATCGCGGGCCCGCTCCGCAGCGACATACTCAGGGGCGTACTCCGCAAGCCAGAATGCTCCGAAGGCGCCCGGGTCGAACGCCAGCACCACGATCGGCCCTCGCGTCACGCGTACCAGCTCCGCCAGTCCTGCCTCGCGATCGCGCCACTGATGCACCGTCACCGTTGCCATGCTTGCGTCAACGGACTGTTCATCCAGCGGCAGCGCCTCGGCCCGCGCGTTGATCGCCGGGGCCAAGTTCCGGGAACGCTGTCGACGCATCGCCTCGGACGGCTCGACGGCAATGACGTGCCGGTCGGTCGGCTCATACGAGCCCGCCCCAGCGCCGACGTTGAGCACTGTCCTTGCATCGCCGAGGGCCGCGTGAATGCTTTCGGCGATCCGCGGATCGGCGCGTCGCAGTTTCGCGTAGCTGTCCCCGACTCTTCCATAGTCCACGTCGCTTGCGGTCTCATGATGCATGTTTAACTATAGATACTCGGCACACCAAGGAGCCCTCTGATGTCTGCATTCCGCCCCGCTCTCGTCCTCTTCGCCATCCTCTCGCTCATCACCGGCGTGGTCTATCCGCTCGCGATCACCGGCATCGCGCAGTTCGCGTTCGCCGACAAGGCCAACGGCTCGATCATCACCGGCAAGGATGGCAAGGCCATCGGCTCCGAACTCATCGGCCAGGATTTCAGCGCGGGCGACCCCAAGGACGCCGCCAAGTGGTTCTGGGGCCGCCCCAGCGCCACCGGCCCCGTGCCCTACACCGCGCTCAACCTCGACAAAGGCTCCGGCTCCAGCGGCAGCAACCTCGCCCCCACCAACCCCGCGCTCATCGACAACGTGAAGGCCCGAATCGACGCCCTTGCCGCCGCGGACTCCTCCGTCGGATACGCACGAGCCGCAGCCCAGCCGATCCCCGTTGATCTCGCCACGTCCTCGGCCAGTGGCTTGGACCCGCACATCTCACCCGCGGCTGCCGAGTATCAGGTGCCCCGCATCGCCAAGGCGCGGGGCATGAGCGAGGAAGCCGTGCGGGCGTTGGTCACCAAGCACAGCACGGGCCGCACGCTGGGCGTGCTGGGCGAGCCGGTGGTGAATGTCCTGGCAGTGAACCTCGCGCTCGACACCGCGCCTGTGAAATGAAGAACGCCCCCGGTGAATCCGAGGGCGCTCCAAGTCACTTGGCTATTCAATCGCACTCACGCCGCGATCGTCGCCTGAGCCTGTTCGCTCCACGGCCCGCGCTCGCCGGTGGGCGACACCCAGCGCATCCACACATAGTTGGTCTTGCCGCCGTCGGCGGAGTCGAAGTTCATCACGTACGGCGCGTTGGTATCGACCGCGACGAAACGCAAGTCCGATTCGCCGGTCGGCGGCGTGGTGCCGACCTTGTTCCAGATTTCGACGCCAAGCGCACCGGCGGGCTTGGCCTTGCGGGTCGGCGTGGCCGAGTCCACGAAGCGGAGGGTTTGCTGGAGGCGGTTGCCGCACTCGATGGAGCAGATGGGCGCGGTGGTCGGCGGGCCGATGGGGCCGGGGGTCTGCGCCACCGTGATGCCCAGCGACGCCTTCTCGGCATCGCTCACCACGGCGGACGCCTGCAAGCGGCGCACGAGCGGACGGATCGCGGCGACATACGCGGCGCGGGCCTCATCCTTGGTCTGCTTGGCGGCCTTGGCCGCGTTCACGGCGGCAACGTGGGCGGTGAACCCGTTGACCCACGGCGACTGCGCCGCGGTGATGGGGGTCATGTCGGCGCGGTCAGCCCGAGCGCGGCAAGGTTTGCGTTGGCGTCCAGCGAAGCGTCCGCTTTGGGACGCGCAGCGTGAATGGCAAGTTAACGGAGTTGGATGGCCACAGGCTGAGTCCTCGAAGCCGATGCCTGAAAGTTCGCATCGGGACCGGGGATGTAGTCAGCCATGATTCAGAGTCTCCATCAATGGATTCGGCGGCTTGCTCGTGAACACGTCCAGCCGCTACCCAAGCCGTCAATCGGCACGCGGCAGACACTGTTCATGGCATCGACGATCCCGGGTGCCGACTTCACGAGCGCGCGACATTTTCCCTACAGAGACACAGAGCACACAGAGGCGGAACATACATATGGATGGACCGCGCCCCCTCCCCGCCCCAACGGGGCGCAGGGCTGTGGCCACGGGTGGAGCGCAGCGCAACCCGTGGACAGCGTGAATCAGCCCAGCCCGCCCCGGCAGGGGCGGAGGAACCTCACACCCGCCGACAACCGCCCAACCTGCGCGCGAATCCAACCGACTCGTCAACCTCTGCCGCTGATGCAGAGAGGGCGTGCCGCCCTCTTCGCACCTCGCCCTGCTCAATCAGCGGGCGTCAACAACCGCTTGGCCGTCACCTTGCCCGTGCGAAGCAGCTTCGCCAAGGCTTGCCCGTGCAAGTATGTGAAGTAAGGGGGTAGGGCTTCGCCAATGAGGGTTCGCACCAAGTACCGCTGACGGTCATCTAACGCGGCGGTCCAGGAGTACCAATGCGGGACGGTCTGAAGGTCGCCACACTCCCGCGCGCTCAGGACACGATTCTCCCACGGGTGGATTTTCCAGTCGCTCCCGACATGGCTTGAGTTCGTCGTGATCGTCGCGGCGGGGCGATCTGACCGCATCCGGCGATAGCTGGATAAGAATCCCGTGATGAGCCTCGGCCTGCCCTTGCCGCGCTTGATCGGGCGATTCCACAGAGCCTTGCCGCAATGCGGGCAGTTGGCATGCTGAGTCGTGCCGACCTTCTTCTCGCAGTTGGGGCAGGTGTCGTTGTCGTACGCGCTTTTTCCACTGTGCTTGGGGATGTCCGCGATGAGCCGGTATCGCTCCACGTCGTACCACGGCACGTTGTGCAGCGGGTCTTGGCTGATCGCCTTGGTTTCGCATGAAGCATCAAGCGGCGGATACTCCCGTGCTTCGCACCATTGCCGCACCGTTACCCACCGCTTGTAACCGTCCCCGCCGTCTGCGCAGTGCGTCGGGGCCGGGATTGGCGCGACATCCGCCTTCCGAAGTGCCGCGACACACTTCTCAGTCCTTCGGATGCCGACGATTGCGGCGCGGGTCCGCGACTGCGCCACGCCATAGTCGGCAACATCGATGGTCGTGTGCCAGAACTCGTACTTGGGCAACTCGCGCTTGAGAACATCAACGACCGTGCGCTTCGCACCGTTCCAGTAGACTTCATGCGTCAGGATTTGTCGGACATTCTCCGCCACGATCACACGCGGCTTGAGCTTCCGGGCGACTTGGATGATGCGGAGCAGGAGCGCGTTCTTCTTGGCGTTCTTCTTCGCGTCGTCGCTCGCTCGCTTGCCCCGGCTGGGGTTGGAACTGCTCAGCCCTTGGCACGGAGGCGTCGCTACGAGCAACGCGAGCGGCTTCGTGGTCTGGGCCTTGTACGCCTTGACGATTTCGCCCGCCGTCTTGCGAACATCGCCAACGACCCACTTTGATTTTGGGAAGTTCGTCGCGCCGATCGCCGCCCGCTTGGGTTCGAGTTCCGCCTGAACGACCACCTCAAAGCCCGCCGCGAGATATCCCGCGTCGCTCAGCCCGCCACCGGAGAAGAGAGAGACCACCGTGAGCCCGTGCGTGGCCCGGGGCCGCCGGGTGCGCAGCACGAACCCCGCAACGGGGTCAACGGGCTTCGACTTGACGGCGCGGGCGGGCATCGGACCCATCGTATCGGCTCGGCGGGATGAGCGACGCGAGGCGATCGACGGTGCGCTCGAATCGGGCCTGTGGGGACAAATCGTGCTCGCGAACGACCAGCGCGGCCCACCCTTCCCGGCGCAGTTTTGCCCGCACGCGGCGGTCCCGCGTGACGTTCCCCTCGATCTTGGCCCGCCACCACGCGCTCAGGTCGCGGTCGAAGTCATGGCACTTCCGGCACCCGTGCCAGAAGCAGCCGTCGATGAAGACCACGCACCGGCGACCCACGAAGATCAAGTCCGGACTGCCGAGGAATCGACGCCCGGCGCGAGCGCGGTAGCCGTCAGCGCTCAGGTACCGGAACCCGCGCCGCCAGAGCGCGGCGGCGACGCGCCGCTCGGGGCGGGTGCGGCCCCGGTTGGACTGCATCGCCTTGCGGCGTTGGCCGGGCGACATCGTGTCCGCGACCTTCGAGCTCACTCTGCACCATCACCGCCGCCTTGGTCCTTCGCCAAGACCAATGGCCGCCTGGCATCCTCGAATGCTTTGACCAGATCAATATTCGCAAGGTGGGCACGTCCAAACACTTCCCGCCACTTCAAGTGTTCCACAGGCGGTTTGCTGATCGCGTCCTCGTACGTCTCGTCCTTCAGGTTTAGGCCGTCGACGACAACCGTCAGGATGACCCGACTCTCCTTTACGCCGAGATTCGGATTCTCTCGAACAAACTTGCGAACCGCCCGCAAGTAGCCATACGCCCTTTGCCACTCGGCGTCGGTCAGGCGATGCCTAGGCCTTTTGATCTCGACGATGCGCAAGTGTTCTCGCGTCTGAATGAAGATGAAGTCGGGCTCCTTGCGGGCACGATCGATCGTGGTCGTGCTGATCGCGTTCCCGTACTCCTTCGAATACCAGTCCTCGAAGTTGCCGCGAAATGACTCAAGGGACTGGTCCATGAGCAACACTTCCCATTCGGGACAAATGATCCACGGCGCTTCCTCAAGCAGGCTCTGCAACTCGCTCTCCGTCACTGTGGAATCCAGCATCTGCTTGAGACGATCCAGTGAATCGAGCCGTCGCTTCGCGGCGATGCCGACGGCGTACAACTCCGCGAGCCTCTCTCGCCGGAACAGAATCACCAAGCTCGCAAACGTTCGGTTCTCGTCGCTCGCCAGGTCGTGGATTGATCGCACCAGCACCTTATGGGGGGCGACCGATAGCGCAAAGTCGATCGCTCCCGCGCGGAAGTCGGGGTCGCGGATCGCGTCGCCATCGGCCCCGCGAATGGCGATCTTGGCGACCTGCATCGCGCTCTCACGGAGTTCTGCGTCCTTCGGGAACGCCGCGCGGACCTTGGCATCAAGGTCTGCAAGGGTCTTGAACTCTTCCCAGAGGTTCGTTCGCACGCTCCCCTCGGCGCGCCCTGCGATCTCCTTGATGATCGCTTGCCCCCACGCTTGCAGCGCCTCTCCCCGTTCGCTGCTCCAAAGAACGTCTTGACGGTCTGAACGGATCAAGTCCTCCCCGCCGTCGTCGTCGAGCCATTCGGCGGTCACGAAGCCCGTGAGATAACTCCGAAGCTTGAACTCACCGTGGAACCCGGTGGGCACGTTGAAGTCTCTGGTTTGACTGACGATCTTGCCGCGCGCGTAGATACGCACCCCTGCCATGACGTCGTCCTTGTACGGCTCCTTCGCATAGGCGATCCAACCCGACACGGGGAGCGTCGAGCCGTCCGGCATGGGGACCGGGCGGCCATCGACTTCAACACGCGTGCTTTCCAGCACGTCAACGTTCAACTCCGCTCCAGAAAGTTCGATCGACGCTTCTTGCCCTGAACCGTCGATGACTTTGACTCTCCAGTCGGTCCGGTCGAGTCCGAAGCGGGCGGTCAACTGCCGTAGCAAGGTCAGTCGGTCTGGCACCTTTCGAAACCCGAAGTTGCGAAGCGCGATCTTGGTGCCGCGCCGCGTTGCGGGTTGCTGGTCTCTCTCGCCGGGAGTCGGCGGATAGTCTTCATCCGTGATCTCGCCCATGATCCCGTCGTAGTCCAGCACAAAGTTCGAGTAGTTCCATTGGGGGGCGTTCGCCTCGCCACCTGCCGTCAGTACCTCAATTTCTCGGCAGATGCCGAACGGCGCCAGTTTGCCGATGCCCTTCCGGCCCATGACCGGGCGCCCCTTCTCGCGGCTCGTTGCGCCGCCAATGGGACGCTTACGCCGATCCGGGCCGACTTTCAGGTAGTAGGCCATGACCTCGTCGTAGGTCATGCCGTGTCCGTTATCCTCCACTGTGATTTCAAGTCTTAGATCTTCAACGATGCCGTAGCTCTTGCTTGCCAGATACCGACCAAAGGCAGGCACCGTGATCGTGACCTCGGTGGCGTCCGCGTCGTAAGCGTTGGCAATCAACTCAGCCAGGACGGCGGAGACTTTGTCGTACAGCTTGATGCCGAGCTTGTCGATCGTGTTCCGCGAGATCGTCATCAGGTATCGCGGGTTGTCTTCGGCCTCAGGTTCGGGCATAGCTAGCGTCCTCTCAGCTCAGAGCGCGATTGTATCGACAGCCGTCGAGCGCGGGGTGGCGGATGGCCCTGGTGCGGGGGGTGCCGGGGGGCAGCAGCCCCCGGCATTCGCGGACCATTCGAATCATTCAGCCATGATCGCCACCGTCGCGCAATGCGCTTCCTCTGCTCCTCCGGGGCAGTCCCGCGCGGGGGAGTCGCTTTCCACGGGTTGCGCCCGCGAAGCGCGGGCTTCACCCGTGGCTACACCCCTGCGCCCCGTTGGGGCGAAGACGACAACCATCGGTGCCGGTCTTTCCCGCGCAGCGGGTCCTGCGGACGGAGTGTCGAGGCCTTACGCCGCCACCGTCGGTCCTGCGGACGGCGTATCAAAGCCTCAGGCTGCGACCGTAGCGGTGGCCACCTCCGACCACGGCCCCTTTTCGCCGCGTGTGTTGACCCAGCGGGCCATGTAGACGGCGGTTTTGCCGCCCTCACCCGCCTTGAACTCTGCGCGGAAACTCGGCTTGGTGGTCATGGTCAGGAACGTGAGCGCGGCGGGGTCGGTCGGCGCGGGTGAGTCCGCATCGACGAGTTTCACCCACACCTCGGCCCCGAGCACGCCCGCGGGCCGGGCGCGGCGGGTCGGCGTGGACTCATCCACCAGCCGCAGTTGGTGCGTGAGCCGCTGCCCGCTCTCGACCAGCGCGAGCGGGCGCGACGACGGCGCGGGCGCTGGCGTCGGCGAAGTGTCCCGCACCGTGATCCCCATCTCGGCGCGGTCGGCGTTGGTGGTCTTGGGCCACCCCTGCACGAAGTTGGTCACGGGCCGGACTTCCTTCTCCAGCGCCGCGCGGGCCGCGTCCTTGGCCTGCCGCGCGCCCTCGGCACGCTGCTGGGCCGCGACGTGCGCGGGGTACGCCGCCGCCCACGCGCTGAGGGCTTCCTTGAGCGGCTTCAACTCGGACTCGTCAAACCCGTTGACCGACCACCACTTCTCCACCGCGTCGTAGTAATGATTCGCCCACGCCGAGAAATCGCCATCGGGCCGGGGGATGTAGTTGCTGGTTCCGCGTGCCATGTGGGGGCCTCCGAATGCCGATCAATCCTCGGTGGGCGTGCGCCCGGGCCTCGCGGCGAGCCTCCCCGGACGGGAATACTCGCGCGCCGCCTTCTTCCGGTTCAACCGGACACCTCTCCCATCGGCTGGGAACACGCTCCACTTCAGTCGGAGCCCGCTCCGACCGATGCGGAAGATGCTCCGGTCGGCTTGGAGTGCCCTCCGCGGGAGTCGGAACGCCCTCCGCAGGACTTGGAATGCTCTCCGCTGGAGTTGGAATGCTCTCCGCTGGAGTTGGAATGCTCTCCGCTGGAGTTGGAGTGTGTTCCCAGCGGTTCGGAATCCGCTCCAACCGAGTCGGAACGAAGCGGCGCGGGTGCCGTGGATGGATCAAGCGGGGGGTGCCGGGGGGCGGCAGCCCCCGGCAGCGGACAGCTTGCTTGAATCGATCCATTACGCCTTGTTCAACATTCCCACGACCTTCTGCCAGGTTTCGATGTAGAACAACGAAACGGTGCTCGCAGCATGGATGGCGAGCCGGGCGATTCTTGGGTCGGCGGGGACAGGGTTCTTGCCCTTGCCGTGTGCATCACCGGCGTGCGTTCGCAAAGAGCCGATGCCCCCGACCACGTTGAACAAGCCCGAGAGGATAGTGCGAATGTCCTGCTCCCATTCCTTGGGCAAGTCATCGCGCCCCGGCGACAGATTCAGATGCTTGGCGACTTCGCCGACAAGTCCCTTGATGTCCTTGTTTGTCGGGTAGGGCTTGCTCATCTCGTCCAAGATGCACTTGCAGACGCTCTCGACGGTTGAACATGCTGCCGTGATTGCGCCAGCCGGGTCGGTGTCGGCTTGAGAAAGCGCCCGCTCAAAATCGTTGTGGACCGAGCCAAGATCAAGCGCCTTTGCCTTCGCTTGCAAAGCCGACGCTGCGACCGCGTTGGTGGCCAGTGCCACAACCTTGTACACCTGTCCGATCTTGCGTAGCTCGAAGCCATCGAAGGCAAGCCGTTTGTTCAAGTAAGCGACCACGGCGGCCAACTTGTCAACGTCCTCGATGAAGTCTCTCGGATCAGATACTGCTTCAATGATGCCGATGATCGCATCGCGCTGAGCAGGATCGTTGTTCAGGCTTGCAAGAAGTTCTTGCACCGCTGGCACGCGGGACCGTCCCGCAACGTCGAAGTCGACGTTCACGCCGAGAAAGAACTGCTTCAGGTAATAGGCACTTCGGTAGTGGCCGATCGAGGGGCTTCCGTTGTTGCCCGCCCCGCCGGTGATGACCTCGGCCAGGGCCGTAATCGTCAGTGCTCTGAAATGTGCAGCCGTGGCAGAACTAGGCATACCAATCATTCTATAGACCGCCGACGCCGGGTCCTCCCGCCTCCCCGCAGCCCCCGCTCAAAGGCACCGCTGAGTGCGGGAGACGCGGGGATGCCGCACCCGGGGGCCGGCGACCCCCGCAGAGAGCGCGACAGCAATCTTGGTCGCGCGGCGAACGCTCCACACCGTGCGGAACCCAGCGGCGGCGCCGACGACACACGCGGATCGCGTGCTCATGCCCCTTTATGCCGCGTTTATCCCGGGCGGGCGGGTGTTCACGTACCCTTGATGCACGCTGATGTCCGAGAGCAACCCTCCATCTCGACCCGATCCCGACGCGTTGCTGGCGGACCTCGCGCGGGCGGCGCAGCGTGGTGCGGGCGGCGCGGGCGGCGATGGAGGGGGGAATGGTGGGCCCGCCCGCGGCAAGCTCAAGATCTTCTTTGGCATGGCCCCGGGCGTTGGCAAGACCTATGCCATGCTCGCGGCGGCGCAGCGCATGGCGGCCCAGGGCGTCGATGTGGTTGCGGGCATCGTGGAGACCCACGGGCGCGTCGAGACCGAGCAGATGCTGCTCGGCTTGGACATCCTGCCTCGCAAAAGGATCGAATACTCGGGAACCACGCTGCACGAGTTTGATGCTGAGGCCGCGATTCTGCGTCGGCCGGACATCCTCCTCGTCGATGAGCTGGCCCACACCAACGCTCCCGGCTCGGCGGGGGGGCGTGAGAAGCGCTGGCAAGATGTGCGGGAGTGCCTCAAGGCGGGCGTGAACGTCTATACGACGCTCAACGTCCAGCATCTGGAGTCGATCAACGATGTCGTGACGCAGATCACCGGTGTGCCGGTGCGCGAGACGGTGCCGGACTCGATCTTCGACGAGGCCGACGAGGTCGAACTCGTCGACCTGCCCACCGAGGTGCTCCACGAGCGGCTCCGTGCGGGCAAGGTCTACCTCGGCGACAACGCCGCGCGGGCGGTGGACCCCAGCGACGGTTTCTTCCGCAAAGGCAATCTCACCGCACTTCGCGAGCTGGCGCTACGACGCACGGCCGCGTGGGTGGACTCCGAACTCCGGCGATACAAGCAGGACCGCGGCATCCGTGCCGTCTGGGCCGCGGGCGAGCGCATCGTCGTCGCCGTCAGCCCCAGCCCGATGTCGGGCAGGCTCATCCGGGCCGCCAAACGCATGAGCGCGGGGCTGCACGCCGACCTGCTCGCCGTCTATGTCGAAACGCCACGCACCACCGATTTGTCTGCCAGCGACCGTGAGCGGCTGACACAGAACATGCGGCTTGCTGAAAGCCTCGGAGCGACGACGGCGACGCTTGCCGGCGAGAACGCGGCCCGTGAGCTGATTGCCTTTGCCCGAGCTCGAAACGTCGGCAAGATCGTGGTCGGCAAGACCGAGCGCCCACGCTGGAAGGAGTTGCTATTCGGTTCGTTTATCGACAACCTCATCCGCGAGAGCGGTGACATCGACATCTACGTGGTTCGTGGTGATGACTCGGGGAGTGGAGCACGTGGGCGGGCTGCGGAGGCTGAGCAGCCACAGTTTTTTAGTGGCCGGGGTCTTGGATCGTCGTTCCGCTCCTGGCGATCGCACATCGCCCGATTCGGTGGAGCCTTGCTCATCGTCGCCGCAACGTCGGTGCTCGCGCTGGCGTTCTATCAGCCGCCGGATCTTTCGGAGGAGGCTCTCATCCTTCTAGGCGGCATCGTTGTCTGTGCGATCTGGTGCGGGCGGGGGCCCGCGACGCTCGCCAGCGTGCTCTCCGTGCTCGCGTTCAACTTCTTCTTCACCGAACCGCGATTCTCGCTCTACTTCAACGACCCGACGTACCTGCTGACCTTCGGAGTAATGCTCTCGGTGGGGCTGATCGTGGGAACGCTCGCCGCGCGGACGCGCGAACAAGCCCGCTCCGCATGGGACCGCGAACGACAGACGGCGGCGCTGTACGCCCTGTCGCGCGAACTCGCAGCAGCGCAGGGCATCCGCGATGTTGCCGCCGTCGCCGCAAGGCACACCCACGACCTGCTAAAGGTCGATGTCGTCGTCGCCGTTCCGGTGCATGGCAAGTCCACCTCGGCACTCGATGTGCTCGCCTTTGGCGGAGCGCCGGACTGGTTCGACGATGCTGGCGGACGCGAGCGGGGCGTAGCACAATGGACACTCGACCACGGCAAGACCTCGGGGTTCGGTACGCAGAAGCTCCCGGCGTCGGCAGGCCGGTACGTGCCGCTTGTGGGTACGAGCGGCAAGCTCGGGATTCTTGGACTGCGTCCGGTTGAGGATCACGCGAGCACCAAACCCGTCAGGGTCTTCGACGCTTCGAGTCTCCTCTTGATCGACGCACTGACGAGTCAGATCGCCTCGGCTTTGGAACGCGTATCGCTGAGTGAATCGCAGCAGGCCGCGAAGCTTGAAGCGGAGCGCGAGCGGCTGCGTAGCGCCCTGCTGAGTTCGGTATCGCACGACCTTCGAACACCGCTGGCCAGCATCACCGGAGCCGCGAGCACGCTTGAGCAATCGGCGGGCACGAATGAGGCGGACGGGGGTGGGGGGAGCAGTCCGGCTTCCCAAGGACTGGATGCAGGCACCAGAGCTTCGCTCCTCCGCACCATCATCGACGAATCCTCACGCCTCAACGACATCATCGCCAACCTTGTGTTCGCCACCCGATTGGAATCGGGCACCATCGCTCTGAACCGCGAGTGGACCACGCTCGAAGAGATCATCGGCGTGGGATTGTCCCGCCACCGCGTGGACTTGGCCTCGCGTCCATTCCGCGTGCACCTGCCCACGGACCTGCCGATGATTCGGGTTGACAACGCCATGCTTCCGCAAGTCGTGCACAACCTGATCGAGAATGCCCTCCGCTACACACCCGCCGGTACGCCGATTTCGATAGGTGCGTGGACGACGGATGGCCAGGTCGTCGTGAAGGTTGCCGACGAAGGCCCTGGCCTTGCCGACGACGAAGCGGCCAAAGTCTTCCAGCGGTTCTATCGCGGGCGCGCCTCGAAGTCTACCTCCGCCGCAGTCAACACCGCGCCCGCGAGCACGGGAATGGGGCTCGGGCTCACCATCTGCGAGGGCATCATCCGCGCTCACGGCGGGCGCATCTGGGCGGAGCCGAACACGCCGAGGGGCGTCGCGTTCATGTTCTCATTGCCCGTCGAACTCCCTCAACCATCCATGCCGAGTGAACTGGCCGAACGGACTCACGCCGAAGGCGGTGCGGCATGAGCGCAGCACGCGCAACCCCCACGACCGCGATACCACCTTCCGGGCATGCGCCGCTCATCCTCATCATCGAGGACGAGGAGCCGATCCGTCGGTTCCTTCGCGCCACGCTCGAAGCGAACCACTTCAGAGTCAGAGAATCCAACACCGCTCGCGACGGCGTGCTCCAGGCTGTCACTATCCGCCCCGACCTGATTCTGCTCGATCTCGGTCTTCCCGACGGCGACGGCCTGCAGGTCACCAAGACCATCCGTACAGAGTCGTCCGTGCCGATCGTCGTGCTCTCGGCCCGTGGACAGGAAAGCGACAAGGTCGCCGCGTTGGATTCAGGAGCCGACGACTACCTCACCAAGCCCTTCGGCGTCGGCGAACTCCTCGCCCGCATCCGAGTCGCGCTGCGGCACTCCGCTCTGGCGGGTTCACGCAGCCCCGTCGGCGAGCCGAAGCCCTATGAGGCCACGATCGAGGGACGCACTCTACGAGTAGACATGGTCGCGCGACTCGTTCACCTCACCGATGCCAATGGACGCCGCGAAGTCCGCCTCACGCCCATGGAGTTCAAGCTCCTGGCGTTCCTCGTCAAGCACGCGGGCAAGGTACTAGCGCACCAGATGATCCTCAAGGAGGTCTGGGGTCAACAGCACGCCAGCGATGTGCAATACCTCCGCGTGTATGCCGGAGAACTCCGAAAGAAACTGGAAGCCGATTCCGCGCAGCCCCGATTCCTTCTGACCGAGCCAGGGGTGGGGTACAGACTGTTCCAAGAAGACCCCCAATCAGCGTGATCCCAGCTCCGGTGTCCTATCCGGCTTTCACAGGTTCACGTTCAGCAAAAACCGCGTTTCTGGCGTCCAAAGGCGGATTCCCTCCACAAAAAGTTCTATTGGTGTACTGTCACCCCGATTTAGCAGTCCTGATGGCCCCGGCAAGTGCTGGGGCCATCGGCATTTATGGGGCAGTTCAAGCGATGTCCGCTCACCTAGGGACCGCGGGCCCGGCTTGAACTCTAACGTTCGGCTGTCCTGTCAATCCGGCCAACCAGAACCGACGCTGGACTCGCCGACTGCTCCCGCCGCCGCAAAACTTGAGCCGATGCCGCAGGAGCGATGGCGTACTCGTCCGGCGAGACCCGTCTAGGCTTATCCCAATGTCCAATGTCTACAGGTCGCCGCAGAGCAAGCGAGAGCTGGAGGGATGGTACGACCGCTTCTTGGGTCGTGTGGAGGGGCCAATGGAACGGCGTTGGGCGTCCAGCGTGTTCGGGCCGAGCCATGTGCTGATGGTGGGTGCCGGACCGCCGATGGTGGTGCTGCACGGATCGTTGAGCAGTTCGGCGCACGCTGCCTCGGAACTGGTCCAACTGTCGCGTCACTTCACGCTGGTGCTGCCCGATCTTCCCGGGCAATCGGCGCATGGCCCCGAGCGTGTGCTGGCCTACGACGGCACGTCCCATGCGGACTGGCTCGCATCGGTGATGGACTCGCTCAGACTGGAGCACGCGCCCGTGATGGGCATCAGCCTGGGCGGATATGTCGCGCTGCGAATGGCCGTGATGAAGCCGCAGCGCGTCCGCGGGCTGGTACTTGTGGTCAGCGCGGGCTTGGTTCAGGCACCTGCCTGGGCTTCGATGCGCCGGGTTGGGCTCGCGTTCGCTCTTTACAAGATGCGTGCCAGCCCGGCGAATCTGCGGCGGTTGATGCTGCCGCAGTTCACGCAAGGTGTGGATGAGACGTGGATGGAGTACTTTGAAGCAGCGCTGCAGTGCTTCGTGCTTCGAATGAAACTGCCGCCGCTGGCGAAGGATGATGAACTCCGCGGGCTGGCGTGTCCGGTGCTCGCGTTTGGCGCGGCCGACGATGTCCACTTCCCAGGGCCGGCACTGCTCAGTCGGCTGACGCGCACGTTGGGTGAGAAACGGGCGCAGTGCGAACTGCTGGAGTGTCGACACACACCGCCGATGACGCCTGAGTTTCGCGATTGGTTCGCGCAGCGTGTCGGCACGTTCGTGTCGGGTTTGCCTTGACGGCGCATGGATCGTCTTCGAGTTTGGGGTTCAGGTTCCTTTCACTCGGGACTGGCGATCGGCCATCGCAGTCATGCGTGAATGCCGAGAAGTGATCCCTCCACACCCTAACGCCCTCCAAGAATAGTTCTATTGGTGTACTGTCACCCCGACTTTGAAGACCAGATGGCCTCGGTAAGTACCGAGGCCATCTGCATTTACGGGATGGTTCAATCCGTATCCTGTGACCCCGTGCCATCCGCCGCAAGTTGAACTGTCAGGCGCATTCACCCGCACGTCGCTTGGGTTGCCAAGATCATGAGCCCATCTGACCGCATTCAAAAGAGGGAATTGCCGAAAAGCCCTCGAAAAAGCGGACTCTCTTGCCAGTGCGAAGTTGGTCAGCGAGCCAACCTTGCGGATCTAGTTCCCGCTCGGTATCGCGACCACCGCCCATCATCCAGATCTTGTAGAGCTCCTTGTTTACAGGATCGCCCCGGAGGGCTGCCTTCTTGCGAGCCTCAACCTTGCGAGAAATAGTCGCGATGGCGAGGTTCGAATAACGACGACTACCCGACTGATCTGCCCGCGTTAGGACCATCGGGTATGGATGCGAGCCTCCCACGCCCTAACACCCTCCAAGAAAAGTTCTATTGGTGTACTGTCACTCCGATTCAACAGACCAGATGGCCCCGGAAAGTGCCGGGGCCATCGGTGTTTATGGACGAGTTCAACTCTGTCCCGCCACCCCGTGCATTTCAGCGCCGATTTGAACTGGACGCGGCGTGGAAGTCTGCTGCCACGTCGTTCTCGCGGTGCTTTCGCGTGACAGGATCAGGGCCGCCGCCGCGCCGCGACTGCCCTTCGCAGCGGCTTGCTGCAACCGGCTCTGGCGAGAGGTCATCATGGCCAGCTCGGCCATCGCGAAAAGCCATTGAGGATGAGCAGGGCACCAAGGATGGCAAGGGATATGAGCATCGATTGATCGTTGCGATCCCGGGCCTTGATGCGTTACAGGATCGGGAATGGGTCTGCCGAACTCATGGACGACCGGATTTCGACCCGATACACTCCGACCCACTTGACTCGCCGTAATTGCGCCATCCGCTCGTTCTGGCTCTCCCGCTTGATGCGGTCGGACGCGGTGCGTTGGCTGGCTCTGGTGCTGCTGATGCCCATTCTGTCCCTGGGGACTTTGGGTGGTTCAGCATATCTTGCCCACGGTCACGACGAGCACGGGATGCACCTTCATCCAGTAAAGGCACTTGACCGTGCCGCTCTGACGGCTGTCGACCACGCTGTCCATCACGGGCATGATCACGCGGCGGTCCCGTCCGAAGAATCACTCTCCGACATCGAAACAAGTGACGACCTGAGCGAGGTTCCAGCCTGCGTGGTCGTTGCCTTTGATGACCACAAGCAACTGCCGACACGCGGGATGGACCTGAGGAAATCGCTTGCTCCAATGGCGGTGTTCATCGCCGCGGTGTTTGCACCGCCGACAGCGCCAGATGTTGACCGGCACATCGGCTCCCCCGGCGGCTCATGTCGCAACGGTCCGCTCAATCTCTTGGCGCTGAGCGCGAACGATCGGCTCGTTCGCACCAGCCAAGCCCTGCTGATCTAGGTTCGCACCAACGTCCATAGTCGTGCGTGGATTGCCCTTTGGGTCGTCCCGCCTCTGTGTGTTGGTCGTCACCTTTGCCCTGAGCGTCGCAGTTTGGGCGTGTTCTCCAGCAGGACTCCCCCCTTGAAATTCATTTCTTCCGCGGCACCGTTCTTTGGCGGTGGCTCACATTGCTCTACGTTTCCGGCCGGCCAAACCGGGCGGGGAATCGCCGCATTGGTCGGACTCGCCGGGACGCTTGTCGTCCTGACCGGCTGCCAGTCGTACGAGCGCAGGCCGCTGGACATGGACGCAACCCGAGCCGCGTGGCTCTTGCGCTCACCGGCGGATCCATCGGTCCGCGAGTTTGCTGCCGCGCTCGAACACGCAGAAAGCGATGGTGGTCCTGCAGGGACCAAAGGCTTTGACCCTTCGGACGGGCTGACACTCGCTGAGGCAGAAGCCGTCGCGCTCGTGTTCAATCCGGACCTGCGCCAGGCACGCCTGGAGGCCAACGTGACGCGGGCCACCGCGGCGCACGCGGGGTTGTGGCAAGACCCGGTGCTTGGCGTAGACCTCGAACGCATCGTATCGGGTGCGGACGGTGCCAACCCGTGGGTGGCCGGTTCGACGATCGGTATCACCATCCCGGTCTCCGGCAGGCTTGAAGCCGAGAAGGCCCGTGCCGGGGCGGACCTCGCCGCCGAACTGAATCGCGTAGCCGCCAAGGAATGGGCGACCCGATCCGCGCTGCGGGAGTTGTGGATCGAGTGGTCGGCCGCACGAGTGCGTGCGGAGGTCGCCGAAGAACTCATCACGAGACTCCGTGATGTCGCGTCCTTGGCTGAACGTCAGGAGAAGGCGGGTTCGATGACCCGCATCGATGCACGCCTGTTCCGAGTCGAACTCGCCGGACGTGAGGCTGACCTGATCGCGACGACCTCCCGAGTGAGGGAACTGGAGTTGCAACTGAGGGCAATGCTCGGTCTGGCACCGCAGACCCCGCTCACGCTCACTCCGAGCGTGACATTCGCGGCACGCACGACGAGCGCGGACGAGCTGCGGCCGCTGCTCGATACATCCAACCCTGAACTCGCCGCCGTGCGCGCCGAGTACGACGTCGCTGAACAGTCGCTCCGCACCGAGGTCCGCAAGCAGTATCCCGACTTGACCATCGGCCCCGGCTACGCCACGGACCAGAGCGACAACCGCGTGCTCCTTGGGCTCTCGCTTCCGATCCCACTCTGGAATCGCAATCAGCAGGGCGTCGCGCAGGCATCTGCCCAGCGTGAGGTAGCCCGCGGCCGCTTCGAGACGACCTATGAGCACCTCTCCTCCCGGCTCGCCATCGCCCTGACGCGATTCGAGGCGGGCAAGGCGCAGCGAGCGCTGGTCGAGTCGAGCGTCGTGCCGCTGGCCGATGAGCAGGAAGCGGATGTCCGCCGTGTCGCTGCGATCGGACGGGTCGATCCGTTGCTGCTGCTCGAATCCCTCAACACCCAGTACGCCGCGAAGGTCCGGCTTGTTGAAGCGAGGGCGACCGAGTCCATCGGGGCGGTGCGGCTCGACGAACTCGTCGGCCCACCGATTCCTAGGGACCTCCAAACGACCGCCCCGGCATCTCCGACGACCACGCCCAATCACTCCGCGACCGAACGTTGAAGGAGACCGACCATGAACACACCAAGAACGCGATACCACCTCGCCCGATTGACCATGCCTCTGCTACTCGCACTCGCGCCGCTCGGGTGCGAGAAGAAGACCGAGGAGTCGGCGGCCGCAGGAACCAGCGGCAACGCGGCAGCCCCTACCAACCGTGTCGACATCAACGCATCGGCGCGCCAGAACCTTGGTATCACCTTCGCCAAAGTGGAGAGCAGGAATGTGGCCCGCACGCTCCGCGTCCCTGGCCGCTTTGAGCTGCTCCCGACGGCGCGGCGGGAGTATCGAGCCGCCGCCTCGGGCACGGTGGAACTGCTCGTGCAGCAGTATCAGGCCATCACGGCAGGAACGCCGCTCTACCGGCTCGATTCGCCTCGCTGGCGGGAGATGCAGAAGGAACTGGCCGATGCCGAGGCCGCGGTGAAACTAGCCCAGGCGGGCGTGGACAGCATCGCGCCGCTGCTGGCGGCTCACGAGAATCACCACACCGAGATTCAGAAGGCGGTGGACCTGTGGACGGCGCGAGTGACAACGCTCGAACAGCTCCAGTCCGCAGGAGGCGCTCGCGGCGATGAGGTTGCTCAGGCCAAGGCGGCGATGGCGACAGCCCGTGCCGAACTCGCTGAAACTCTGGAGAAGGAAGCCGAACTCGAAGCCCGCAAGGCCGAGACGGCGGCGCAGCTCGACGCGGCCACGTCGCGTCTGGCGTTTCTCTATGAGGCGGCCGCGACGCTCGTTGGGGTTAGAGCCGCCGACCTCCGCTCGCCTTCGGCCAGCCATGCGACCACACCGCGCTGGCGCACCATCCGCGGGATTGAGGTCCGGGCGCTGACACCTGGTGTCGTTGAAGCCGTACACGTCGTCTCCGGCGGCGTGATCGACCAGCACGCCCATGTCCTCTCGACCGTGCAGCCGGACCAAGTGCGGTTCCGGGCCGTGGGGCTCCAGAGCGACCTCCCGCGTCTCGCTGATGGACAGCCCGCCAGCGTGGTCGCGGCACAGGCCACGAAGGGGACCGACTCGGGCGAGGCCGCTCCCCGATTCACTGGCACGCTCACGCTCGCGCCCACCGCCGACGCGGAGCGCCGCACGCTCGAACTGATCCTCGCGCCTGCCGCCGGAACGACCGCTCCCGCGTGGGCCAAAGCAGGTGTCTCTGCGTTCCTTGAAATCGTGACCAGCGGAAACGGGCGTGATGAACTCGCCGTGCCGCTCAAGTGCGTCGCCCGCGACGGCACCGCCGCGATCATCTTCCGCCGCGACCCCGCTGATCCGAACAAAGCCATCCGCATGGAGGCCGACCTGGGCCTCGACGACGGCCGGTGGGTCGTCATCAAAAGCGGCGTCGCCGAGGGCAACGAGATCGTCCTCGACGGCGTCTACCAACTCATGGTCGCCACCAGCGGCAGCATCACCAAGGGCGGCCACTTCCATCCCGATGGGACGTTCCATGAGGGAGAAGATTGATGCCGCGAAGTGGCGAAGTGGCAGAGTGGCAGAGTGGCGAAGTGCGGAAGCCCGGCATTCGGGATTCGGCATTGGGCATTCGTGGTGAGGCACGCGCGCGAGGCGGAGCGTCGCGCGAACACACGGGCGGTTCGCTGGCCTGCGGTACCCCCACGCTCCGCGTGGGGAGCGAGCCGCGCAGTGCCTCGGGTCTTCGCCCCAAAGGGGCGCAGGGCTGCCCCCCCACTCCACGGGTGGAGCGAGCGAGCGACGCCACACACCACGACTCCGGCGCTCTTCGCCCCGAAGGGGCGCAGGGCTGTAGCCACGGGTGCAGCCCGCGCCTCGCGGGCGCAACCCGTGGAAGCGATGACGCGCACGAATCCCGCCCCGGCGGGGCGGAGGAACTCTCCGCTTCGCGGAAGGCAGAAGCCCCGCCGACTCACACGACGCAACTCGCACATCCGAGTGGGGGGTGCCGGGGGGCGGCAGCCCCCGGCATAGGCAAACCCCAAGCGTCGCTATCTCGAAGCGTTCTGAGGATCAAACACCCGCAACAACTCGGAGACCAAATCCGGCTGCTTGATGCGGTTCACCGTGCCGTTGCGAGCGCGATTCATCAGGACCGCCCTCTCACGCGGCAACGCTCGAATCCAGCGTACCCGCGCGCATTCGTCCCATTCCTCGGGGTCGCTGTTGCGTTCCTGATTCGCGTCGGCCTTCAGCGGCAGTTGCGGCAGCGGCTTGGTCTGGCCTTCGGGCACAAAGTCCTTGAAGGGCACCGCCTCGGCCACAACTTCTCCCAGCCCGACATAGCCGTGGCCGCTCAGATACGCGAACACCTTGTCGCCCGCCTTGAGCTTCCTCACTTGGTCGAGCCAGGACTTTCCACCGCCAGCCAGCATAAACCCATACTTGACGCAGTCCTCCCAAGATCGATGGCCGTTGCCGCTGTCGCCCGTGTTCATGAACCAATAGCCGGTATCAACGCCGCCCTCGCGGACGGAATCACGCACCGCTCGTTCCTTCTGCTTGATCTGGATCAACCGCTCGGCGATGTCCGGCTGCGGGATGATCTGCTGGACATCCACGATGGTCTGCTCGCCGTTCGCGTAAGGCTTCACGCGGACGCAGCGGATGTCCATGTCGCGCTCGTTGAGCCACAGGACCGCCGTCGTCAATTCCTTGCCGAACTCGGCGGAGACAAGGATGATGCGGACGTCGCTGGCGAACTCTTCTTCTCGGGGCTCGTCCCATCGCAGGAATTCCAAAAGCGAGGCTCGCGCGTCCCGGCCCGGGGCGTGCTTGTCGAGGTGCCGTTGGTAGACCTCAACCGCCCTCGCAAACGTCATGCGGCTGACCATCGCGGCGTAGCGGATGGCCTGCAACTCCATGTGTTCTCCGTCGTCGCCCCGTTTGAGTTCGATCACGACAAGATTGCCCTTGTCGTCCACGCCCAAGAGGTCGATGCGGCGCTTGGAGTCGTCCCACTCGCCAAACTCCTCGGCGATGATGAGCACGTCCGGGGCGACGACGCCGATGTTGGCCCGGAGCAGACGCTGCAAGTCGCCGCGTTCACTGATCCCGCGCTGGGCGTACGAGGTTTCCGGGACGGCTTCGATGTGATCGGGCGTAATGCGGTAGATGGGCATGGTGACGATTGTAACGGCGGGGACTGCACTTGCTCATGCCGGGGGCTGCCGCCCCCCGGCACCCCCCGCTTCGACGCGATCGGGCGCGGTGGGTGGATGTTCCTCCGCCCCGCCGGGGCGGAGGAAGGCTCAGAGTTCCACCGCGCCGATACCCAAGGATTGCAACCTGGCGCGCAAGTGGCCGCCCAATTCCGTCTGCTCTTCCCGTGTCAAGCCCGGCTGACGCGCGAGCGGGATGTTCCAGCCGACGACCGCGGCCTCCTGGTTGCCAACCACAGCGCGTGCAATGGTCCAACGGCGTCCGGCAAAGTCTCCGGTGTCGATCCGCTCCGCCTCCGTGATCTTGACAACGTTGTCAAGCACCGTGCGACTGGTGCAGATGACGGTCGAGAGCGAGAACGCCTCGATCTGCCAGCGCAGAAAGGACAGGTCGGCTTCGAGCATGGCCATCCCCACGGCGCGATCGGCCTTGAACACGTCGCTCCAGACGGGGTCCGTGGACTCCTGCACCAAGTCGAGATGTGCGGCGGTCCCTGCGCGGAACGACGCACCGAAGCCCTCGACCACGCGAGACAAGCCCGCGAACCACGAGTAGACGGGCTTCTTCGGCCCGAAGTAGCCGCGCATGGTGTGGATGGCTTGTTCGCACTGAGCGTCGGTCAGACTCAAACGATCGGCGGCGCCGACCGACCCCAAGGTCTCGAATCGACGCTTGTCGCCGGCGAGTTCGGCGCGATCCTTGGACAGGTACTCCTGCCAGGACGGGTTCAAGCCAACGGTTGCGACGCGGGCGGTGAACAGGTCACCGAAGAAAAGCACGGGGAGCGAACCCGGAACTGCAGCGCGAACGCCTGCCCGCCGGAGACGCTCGTTCAACCGCGCACGTGTCGCGTCGTTCATGTGTTCATTGTATTGATGATCGCTCATGGAGATGACCAGAGGTACCTCCTCCGCCCCGCCGGGGCGGGCGAGATCGGGCGCGATCCTTTCCACGGGTTGCGCTGCGCCCGCGAGGACGCGGGCTGCGCTCCACCCGTGGCTACAGCCCGGCGCCCCTTCGGGGCGGAGCGTCACGGCTACCGGGATGACCGCCGCTTGCTTTTATGGCTTGTCGAACAAGCCACGCGATGCCCGCTCGTTGGCGGCGGGCTTGGGCTCGTGTTCGACGTGCGCATCGGGCGTTGCGCGGCGGGAGGCGGGCGTGAGTTGGGCGGTCTGCTTCGCGGCCTTCGAGCGTTTGGGCTTGGCGGCGCGGCGGGCCTTCTCTTCGTCCACGAGTCGATTGATCGCGCCGCGCAGCACCGCGAGCTTGTGCGCTTCGGGCATCACGGCGGCGAGGCTTCTGGCTTGCGGGCTATCGGGCTTGAGGTCGATGAGCATCCGCAACTGCACCTTGGCGGCCTCGATGCGGCTGGTCGCGAGCAAGTAGTGACCCACGGCGCACGCGTACGACACGGCCTCGCTGATGTGGAAGACCTCGCGGGTGGGATCAAAGTCGCAGAAGTTGAACAGGGGGCCGCGCGGGCTGTTTTCCATGAGCGAGCGGGCCTCGGCAATGCGGTCAGCTCGCACCAGCCACATGATGTAGTTGCAGAACGCGAAGAGGTAGGTCGGAAACTCCTTGACGCACGCCGCGAGCACGCGTTCGGCTTCGTCGTCCTCGCCCGCGTGGTTGAGGGCCATGGCGAGTTGGTTGCGCAGCACGGGGATGCGCGGGTGCTTGGCGATGAGCGAGCGAAGCTTCGCGACCTGAGCAGCCGGGTGGGCGTACATGGCTTGATGCACGGCGTTCAGGGCGCGGCGCTGGGCGGCGGGCAGCGCATCGATCACGGGGTCGGGCAGCGGCTCCACGCTGATGGTAAAGCTTTTGATCTGAAGGCCGATGGCCTTGGCCTGCTCGCGCAGCACGGCCCGCTTGGAAACAACTTCCGGCGTGTCGCCCGCGTGGTCGAGGGCTCGCATCGCATCGAGCAACTCGGCACCCTCGCGCTGACGCTCGGGCGTGACGGCGGTGATGTCGGGCGCGGAGGGGCTGGGCCGGGCCGGGCGGTGGGTGCGTGGGCTCATGGGTCAAGGATACAACGGCATCGAAACCGCGTCCGTTCCTTCGCGATGAGACGAGGCGGCGGGCACGAGCGTGTTCCGGCCTACTCCCGGAGTCTGCGTGCCCCTGTCGCCGCGGCGTGCTCGACTGTGATGAATGCTCATTCCCCCGTCAACTCTTCCCGCGCGAGCGTGATGCTTGGAGTCCTTTGACATGCTGAAGCACCTGATCTCATTCTCGCTCAAGCAGTCCACGCTGGTGATCCTCATCGCGGTGGCGTTGCTCGTGTACACCATTGCGCGGCTGCCGAAGATGTCGGTCGATGTCTTCCCCGAACTCAACGCGCCGACCGTGGTGATCTTGACCGAGGCGGGCGGGCTCGCGGCGGACGAAGTTGAGCAGTATGTGACGTTCCCGCTGGAGTCGGCGGTGAACGGGCTGCCGGGCGTGCGGCGTGTGCGCTCGGCGTCGGCGATTTCGCTTTCGCTCGTGTGGGTCGAGTTTGATTGGGGCACGGACATCTACCGCGCCCGGCAACTGGTGGGCGAGAAGATGGCGGGGGCGAAGGGGAGCCTGCCGCCGGGCGTGGAGCTGGTGATGACGCCGATCTCGTCGATCACCGGCGAGATCATGCTGCTGGCGGTGTCGTCGCCGGACAAGACGGTGAGCGACCTGGACCTGCGCGCGTACGCGGAGTTTGACCTGCGGAACAAGCTGCTGGCGATCCCGGGGGTCTCGCAGGTGTCGGCCATCGGCGGCGAGTTGCCCGAATACCAGATCAACGTGAAGCAAGACCGCCTCGCGCTCTATGGGCTGACCGTGCAGGATGTGGTCGAGGCCGCGCGCAAGTCGCACAGCACGGCGAGCGCGGGATATTTGAAGGATGTGGATCGCTCCGAGCTGGCCATGCGGCAGGCAGCCCGCGTGACGAGTGTGCGCGACATCGCCGCGACGATGGTCGTAATGAAGGACGGCCTGCCCATCACCATCGGCGAGGTCGCGGATGTGACGCTCGGCGGCGCGCCCAAGCGCGGCACGGCGGCCGACGGCGGCAAGCCCGCCGTCGTGATCTCGGTGCAGAAGGCGCCCGGCACGAACACGCTGGAACTCACGCGGCGGATTGACACGGCCCTCACACATATCGAGAAGTCCGCTCCGCAAGGCATCTTCATCAACAAGGAGGTCTTCCGCCAGAGCCACTTCATCCAGCGTTCGGTGGACAACGTCTTCAAGGTGCTCGTCGAGGCGACGGTCATCGTGGGCGTGATCCTGATTTTGTTCCTGCTGAATGTGCGGACCACGATCATCACGCTCACCGCGCTGCCGCTGTCGCTGGCTGCGGCTCTGCTCACGCTCGACGGGCTTGGACTCACGCTGAACGTGATGACCCTCGGCGGGCTGGCGGTGGCGATCGGCGAGCTCGTCGACGATGCGATCATCGACGTGGAGAACGTGCATCGACGCCTCGAAGAGAACTCGCTGTTCCCCGAGGCTCAGCAGAAGGGCTTCGTCCACGTGATCTACGACGCCAGCAACGAGATTCGCTCGTCGGTGGTGTACGCCACGGTCCTGATCTGCATCGTCTTCCTTCCCCTCATGTTCCTCGACGGCCTCGAAGGCCGGTTCTTCAAGCCGTTGGCCGCGACGTACATCGTCTCGATCATGGCTTCGCTTGTGGTCGCGCTGACGGTGACGCCAGCGATGTGCAAACTGCTGCTCAAGCCCAAGGCCACGAAGGCAGCCGGCGATCCTGCGGTAGTCCACAAGCACGGGCACTCGCAGTCGGATGGGTTCCTCGTCCGCTGGCTCAAGCGGCGCTACGAGCCATCACTGCGCTGGTCGCTCAACCATCGCAAGCTGGTGGTCGGAGCGGCGCTGGCGACAACGTGCTTGTCACTGCTGCTCGCCCGCACCTTCGGAACCTCGTTCCTCCCGGAGTTCAACGAGGGATCTTTCACGGTATTCGTATCGTCTCCACCCGGCACCTCACTGGGCGAGAGCAACCGTGCCGCCGAAGCCATAGAGGCTCGGCTGATCAAGATCGAGGGCGTCAAGAGCGTGACGCGCCGCACGGGACGGGCCGAGCGCGACGAGCACGCAGAGCCGGTTTCTAACAGCGAACTGGACATTCTTGTGGCGGCGGGCGGCGACAAGGCAGTGATCCGCAAGGAAATCGCCGCGATTGCCACGGCGGTACCGGGTGTGACGGTGCAGATCGGCCAGCCTATTGAGCACCGCCTCTCGCACATCTTGTCGGGCACGCCCGCGGCGATTGCCATCAACGTCTACGGCGAAGACCTTTCCAAGCTCCGCCAACTCGCCAAGCAGATCGAGAGCGAGCTCAAGGGCTTGCCGGGCGCTCGCGACGTGACCGCCAACCGCGAAGTGCTCATCACCAGCGTCCCGTTCCGTTATCGCCATCCGGAACTCGCAGCGGCGGGGCTGACGCCCGCCGATGCCGCCGAGCAAGTGCAAATGGCGATCTACGGCGAAGAGGTCGCCGAAGTGAACCAGGGCGTTCGTCGCTACGCGATGGTGGTCCGGCTCGACGCTTCCGAACGCGAGCGCATCGAGCAAGTGCAGGACCTCATGCTCCGCGGCACGGCGGAAGACGGCAAGCCCGGCCCGACTGTCCGTCTCCGCGACGTGGCCGACGTTGGCCCGGAGAAGACGCCCAACATCATCGCCCGCGAGAACGCGCAGCGCAAGGCAGTGATCTCGTGCAATGTCGCCGATGGCTACAACCTCGGCGATCTGGTCGCGCAGGTCAAGGCCAAGGTTGAACCCATCGTGCAACGCGAGGGGTACCTCGTCGAGTTTGGCGGGCAGTTCGAGGCCCAGCAGTCGGCCAGCCGCACGCTGCTTATCGCCGGTGCGGCGATCTCAGTCATCATGCTTCTCATCTTGCAACTCTCGACGGGGTCGTTCAAGGTCGCGGCCTTGGTGATGGTCAACCTGCCACTCGCGACCATCGGCGGCATCGCGGCGGTGTTCATCACTGACTCGATCCTGCACGCGGGGCTCGTGAAGAACACACTCGCGTTGTTCGGGCTTGGCTCTTCGACGTATCTCGTCCCGGTCCTCTCGATCGCGAGCCTCGTCGGGTTCATCACGCTCTTCGGCATCGCAGTTCGCAACGGCATTCTGCTGGTGAATCACTACCGTCATCTCATCGAGATCGACAAGAAGCCCATCGGTGAGGCGATCATCCAGGGCTCGATGGAACGGATCGTGCCGATCCTCATGACCGCCCTGTCGGCCGCGCTGGGGTTGCTCCCGCTCGCGCTCGCTTCGGGGAAGCCCGGCAGCGAACTGCTCGCACCGCTCGCAGTCGTCGTGCTGGGCGGACTGCTCACCTCCACGTTCCTGAACCTCATCGTGGTGCCCGCGGGGTATGCCCTCGTGCATCGCGTAAGTCCGTCGACCACCGCTGCTGATGCCGCGACGCGGAAGCTCTCGCTGCTCGAACGCGTCGGACGGGCCTTCAAGCGACGTTCGACATGACACGCATGATGCAGGAACGCAACGGCCCAGATCGCTCCGGGACACCGTCCGTGTCACCCCGCCCCCGCGTCGGATCGTTGTTGTGTGCTTGACGCGTCTGCGCCTGCTCGCAGACTCGCCCGCACGGCGTCCCGCTGCGAGGGCGTAACCGCGGACACTTGGCCGACGATATTGGCCGCGATCTCGCGCCGGAGTCGGTCGATCAGTTGGTCCTTGTGCGTAATGAACCTGGGGATCCAGAACCACCGGCCGCGTCCCAATGCGGGCTTCACGACGTACTCGAACTTGACATATCGCATCTCGCACAGGTCCGCGAGCATGATCGTCCGCGAACCCCAGGCGCGCCGGATGTGGATCGAATCCGCGGAAACAACGACGCGGAGCAGACGCACGTCGACCAGCGCGACCACGAAGGCCAGCACCGTCACGCCCCAGAAGGCCCACATGGGCCAGATGCGGCGCTCGACCAAGAGAAAGTAGCTCATCGCACCGAGCATGAGGCCCGTGCCACCCAGCATCACCACGGCGTACACCCATGTCGCGCGGGCTTCGAGCTGGTCATCGGCCCGGGTATGTTGCTTCGGGTTGGGCTGCATCCAATATCCTGCTACACGCATCCTTCTACACGACGCACACGCGAAGAGTGTACCTGGCACCACGAGAACCGGCCTCGAATCGTTCCGGAGCCGTCTGTGCTTTCATGGGTCGACTACGTGTTGTGCCGGATCGCATTGGTGGCCCGGTTCTCGACGAAGGCGCACTTGCGGTCCTGTGGGGGGCGGCCATCTTGAAGTCGCAGCCCAGCAGGTACACCGTGCCGAAGCCGAGGTAGTGCAAGCGCTGAGTGCCGGGGGCAAGCGTGACCGAGTGCTGGCCGGTGATGCCCGCCCCCACGAGTCTGGGTTCTTGGCTCTCCTCACGGGAGTTGAGTACTCTGTCTGCATGGACAAGCTACAGGTCTTTATCAGTTGGTCAGGTGAACGGGCACACTCCGTTGCGAAGGTCATCAAGACGTGGCTTCCAGATGTCGTGCGAAATGCTGAACCATGGCTCTCCAGCGAAGACCTTCAGAAGGGGCTGCAATGGTTGCCTGAGCTGAACAAGAATCTGAGCACGACCGGATTCGGCCTCATTGTGCTGACGGCGGAGAACAAGAACGCCCCTTGGCTGTTGTTTGAAGCGGGCGTGATTTCGAAGGCGCTCCCCGACAAGCATTGCTGCCCGCTCCTCTGCGACTTGAAGCAGACGGATGTTTCCGGGCCGTTGGCCCAGTTTCAGGGAACGACGCTCACCGTCAAGGATGACATGGTGAAGCTTGTGAAAACGATGAACGACGCCTGCGGTACGAGCAAGGTTGACGATGACCGCTTGGCAAAGTGGTTCAACATGGCTTGGGATGACTTCTCGAAGAAGACTGGTGAGATCATCACAGCGAAGACCACCGCGCCTTCGGCTGCGGCGAAGGCTGGTCCGACGGATCGCGAGCTTCTGGAGGAGGTCTTGCAGACCACGCGACGTCTTGCAATCGAGCCGCGACTGAGGATGGAGGAGTGGATGGCGAGAGGGTTCGATGGGCCGATCGTCGTCCCGCCAGAGATTCTGCTTCGTGAGTTCTCAAAGCTCCATCCAGAAATGCAGATGAGCTTCTTTGAGATGTTTACTCACGGACGGGGGAAGATGGACCCAGAAGAGATGATGCACATGATGCGGAAGTTTCGCCACCTGCGACGGCCAGAGCGAGACGAGACTGCGGATGAGGCAAAGAAGCCGACCAAGTCGTGACGAACAAACGACAACGGCCCCGGATCGCTCCGGGGGCGTCTTGGTTTTCATGGGGGTGCGGGGACGAAGCCCCTGCATCTGAATCTCGGCCCGCCGTCACGCGGCCTTCTTCGCCACCGCCCCCCAGCGTTGCTCTCGGCAAACCCAAACCACATCGCCCCCGGCCCGCCGCTCACTCCGTGAGCGATCGACCACCGCCGCTCGCGACATTACTTTCGGGCAGCCTGTGCGTCCAAGGCCTTTTCCAGCCGCTCAAGTCGCGTCTTGAGGTCCGCGTTCTCGCGGGCGAGCGCATCGATGCGTGCTTGCTGCTCCTGGATCGCCCCGATCGCCACCGCCGACAACTGGGTGTAGTTTACGGTCAGCGATTCGCGGTCTTCGCGGCCGATCACCAGGCGCGGCAGAACCCCACGCACCTCCTGTGCAATCAGGCCGAAGTCCTCGGTGCCCCCGTCCTTCCAACGGAAGTTGACAGGCCGGAGCTTGAGCACTGCGGCGAGGTTGCCCTCAGCGCTGGTCACGTCGGCCTTGAGGCGCGCGTCGCTGACGGCGCTCCACGCGCCGGTGCTGCTGAGGCGGGCGAAGTTGGGGCTGGCGGCAGCGGCGTTGTTGGTCATCTCGAAGAAGCCGTTGTCAGCCAGGCGTGCCCCGCCGCGGTTGCTGGAGGCGCCCGCGTTGTTGAAGACCATCTGCCAACCGGTCCCGATGGACAGGGAGGAAAGATCGAGCCGCGCGTCGGGCGTGATCGTGCCGATGCCGACATCGCCGCTGGTGTTGACGAGGAAACGCCAAGCGCCGCCGTTGAAGATGCCCGCGGCGTTGTTGTCGAACTGTCCAAAGAACGAGCGGTTCACGGGGGCATTGATCGGCGAGGCGAACCAGATGCCCGGTGAGTTGTCCGCAGCCCCGGTATCGCCGCGGATGGTGGTCCGGCCGGGGGCGAGTTGACTTGCGGTCGCCGCGGTCTCAGCGGTTGTCGCGGTCACGGCGGTTGTCGCGGTCACCGCCGTCTGAGCGGTTGTCGCGGTCACGGCGGTCTGCGCGGTCACCGCCGTCTGAGCGGTTGTCGCGGTCACGGCGGTCTGCGCGGCCCGTGCCTGTGGGGCCGGGGTGATCGCCTGGCGCGGAGCGAGCGTCACGAAGCCCGAGCCCGGCGGGCTCTCGACCTCGATGTTCAGCCACAGGGCCTGGAGGGTGTTGACAATGGTACCGAAGTCGAGCGTGGTCGTGAGGAGTCCGTTCTGAACGCCTGCGAAGTTCCTTGTGATGGTTGGGGCGACGGCGGACTCTGACAGGCCGACGGCGGCGTTGTTGCAAAGGGTGAAACGCACGTTGGCATCGCCGTTGATCGGCGTACTGCCGGAGGTGAGCACGCCCTGGTAGGTCATGGCGGTGGTGGCGGATGGCCTGATATTGATCGACCACCCGCCCGCGATCGAGCCCGATTGGCCGCCGAAGCGATCCCAGACATAGAGACTCCAGGCACCGTTGAGGTTGGTACCGATGAGGGGCGCGAGCGATGTGCCGTACGGACCGGCGGGGGCGGGGGCGGGCAGCTCCACCGGGAAATGGGCCGAGGGGGCGTAGACGCCGGAGATCACAGACGAAGTAGCGAAGGGAATGGTGACCGTGCCATCGGGGACGAAGGTCAGGTCTGCGTTGACGGCAGTGCCGGCGCCGGCCGCGTTGGCCAGCAGCAATATCTTCTGGCCGCCAGGCCCCACCAGCAGCACATACACATCGCTGCAGTAGGCGTGTGAGAAGTCGTTCAGCGTCACGGACATGTACTCGGTCGATATCTGCGCTCCCGCGACGTTGACGACCGACGGATAGGGCGTTGCCGCGCCGACACTTGGGATCGGGATGTTGGCGGTGTTGCTGAAGGTCTGCCCCAGTGCCGCGCTGGCAGCGAGCAGGGATGCCGCGACGGCCGCCACCTGAACGAACGAGCTTCGAGTGAGCATCGACGTTTCCTTTGCACTGGACTTGATGCGGTGCCAGCAGAGGCTCTGATCCGCTTCCCGGAAGTAGTCTAAACTCGAATCCCATTTTCTCCAAGCCCTGTTCGGATCAAGCTGCAAGAGCGAGATTCTCCCGCGTCCCTGCCCCCGGCAGTGAGTCTGTGCGAACCGCAGTCGCGTCGAACGCGACTCCTTCACAGGAGGAAACGCTGCTGCACCCGCCAGCACAAGGGAATCCTGGCCTGTTCCCGTCGCGTGAGCCGATACACCGGCTCCAAGGAGTACCATGCGCCCCAACCCGCTCTTGATCGCCGCCCTCTCGCTCGCCCCGCTCGCTGCGGTGAGCGTGCTCTCCGGCTGCGAGGAAAAGAAGCCAGCCGCAACCCCTGCGAAGGCCGATGACCACGGGCACGATCACGGTCCCACCGGCGAACACGCCGCGCCCAAGCTCTCGGCACCAGGCCATGGCGGCAAGGTGATCGCGCTGGGCGAGCAGGCCATCGGCACCTTCATCGCGACGGCCACGCGCGACCAAGGCGAGATTGTCGCCGGCAAGGACGCTCCGATCGACGTAACGATTACGCCCGCCGCCGGAACCACGACCAAGGCCGCCGCCGTCCGCTTCTGGATCGGCACGCAGGATGCCAAGGGCTCGGTCAAGGCCAAGGCCGAGATCGAAGATCCAAAGGGCGCGCCGAACCGCTGGCATGTCCATGCCGAGATTCCAAACCCGATGCCCGATGGCAGCAAGCTGTGGGTTGAGATCGAAGATGACAAGGGCGGAACGACCGCTGGGAGCTTTGACCTCAAGATGTAGTCAACTGGGGCAGTAATTGGAACCGGCCAATGCAGCGGGAGACGCGGCCCCTCTCCCGCTCCAAACCTCACCCTCTACCCCCCAGAAGGGTCAAGCGGAGGCAACAACGATGCAAGGTCAGACGTCGTGATACAGTTCAATCACTCACTCGCGGTGGCTCAGGGAATGCAGGCTGGTCAGCCGTTTTCAGGTCGTAGGGGGCATGGGGTTGGCGGGATTTGAACCACAAAGTAACACAGACGCCCACCAGAGATCGTGGCAATGAAATCGACAAATGTCTTCAAGATGGTCCCCACGCCGTCTTCTTAATTCCCAATTTTCCCATTCGCGATCGCAGTGTGTTGGGATGCATATCGAGAATCACGGCCGCGCCGTGATCGCCTGATATCTGCCATGAGGTCTGCTTCAGGACGTTGATGATGTGCATCCGCTCGACCTCTTCGAGTGTGCGGCGATCGGCAACCGTCGAGGCGGCCGCTGCTGGCTCGGGCGAGGTGCTTGCCTGAACAGCGATCGCACCCTCGATGCGGAGCGTGCCGTGGTTGGACAAGATCACCGCTCGCTCGATCACGTTCTCATCATCCGACGCTTTGGGAGGATGATGGTGTGTTGCCCGCCGACCGGGCGGACGAGCAGATCGCGTGCTGAGCCGTCGACCGGCGAGGACACCGACGCAAGCGGCACGGTCGATTCGTCCGACCCGTGGTACTGGTACGTTCAGGACAGCCGCTGGCGGACGGCAGCCACGTTCCGGGCCAGCGCATGGGGCTCCAGCGGCTCCAATGACACCAACCCCAAGGAAACGACCATTTACCACGCCGCGGGGCTTGGTGGACGGGGCGGTTCCTCGTATATTGATGGCGTGATCCTCGC